>Ga0193956_1000456_pt1 | contig 18911 bp, 13 predicted proteins | sample BB_7_MG_FD_140358 | JGI IMG/M metagenome (GOLD analysis project Ga0193956, IMG submission 140358) | Microbial mat bacterial communities from the Broadkill River, Lewes, Delaware, United States - BB_7_MG | ecosystem: Environmental > Aquatic > Freshwater > River > Microbial mats | place: USA...
CAAGAAATAACAGTTTTGCAACTATATAAAGTTCTAATCCTTTGCCAATTAAGTCGTCTATATAGAGCCACAAAAACTGCATAACCAACATAAATACAGAAATAAAAAGCGTTGCAACAAATGGTCCTACAAAAGATTTTAGAATTAATTTATGTAATTGTTTCATCGTAATTAAGTTGCAGGTTACAGGTTACAGGTTACAACCTGCAACTTGTTTCTTATTTTCTATTACTTTTAAATTTTTTTCTTGGTCGTCTTGTTCTTGATTGAATTTCGTGAGTTCTTGGCAAGGTAAAACCTTTCTTTGGTTGTAGTTCTCCGTCAGATAATTTGTCTAAAGAGTCAAAAATAACTCCATCTTGAACAACCTCTTTGTTCCACGACAAATATGTTTTTTTCATGTGATTTGTAACATACACAACAGCTTCGGCTTTTATTTCAGGGTCTTCAATTTTTGTTATCTGAGTAACAAGTTTTTCTATTACTCGCCCAAAATGTTTGTATTTTATTTCCGAGCCAGTATATTCCAATTTTTCTGGCTTAGTATTTAGTTCTTCTTTTGCTATTACTGGGTAAGGAAAATCTACATCTAACTCATAATTAGCCATTATAGCCAAATGATCCCATAATATTTTTTTATGGTCTTGAATATTCAATATTTTTTTATTTAAAATTCCCATTGCTTCTATTATTTGTGCAGCAGCTTTATTCCTATCTTCCTTATTTTCAAGAGTTTTAGCATGTCCAATCATTTTTTGGATATTTCTACCATATTCGGTTAAAATTATATCTTCTCGTTCAGTATTATATTGCATCATAAGTTTTGTTGCTTTTTTTAAGAGTTATTTTTAAATTTTCCAAAATCTTGATTATTAATCTAAAAATTGTTTTGAGGAAACTTTTTTAATTTACTTTTGGGAGTGAACAATTTTTTAAAATTGCTTTGTCAATATTTCCGCAAAGGTATTAATTTTATTATTAAATTCAAAATTATATTGATTTTGAAAAAAATAAAGTTTTTTATTTAATAATATTTTATAATTTTGAATACATTTTTTCGGCAACACAAAATTCCAAACAATGAAAAATAAAGACAAAAGATTAGACCTAATAATAAATATATTACAAATAAAAAACGAAAGTTTTGAAAATATTGCTAAATATTTACAACAAAAAAATAGCAAAAAAAAAATAACTAAACGCACTTTCCAACGAGACATTAAAGAAATATTTTTGAAATATAAAATAAAGATAAAAGCAAATCGCGAAGAAGGAGTTTATTATATTGTTAGAAATACTCAAAAAACAGAAGAAGCTCTGTCTAAATACAATATTTTAATATTTCAAAATTCTGGAAGAAAATATAATTTTATAAAAAAAGAAAAACACAATCTACAAGGAACTGAATTTATCCCAAAAATTATTTATGCAATAGAAAACAAATTTGCAATTAAAATAAAATATATAGAAAACTGGAAAATTGAAAGAGAAGAATTTGATTTAGAACCACTTGCATTTAAAGAATTTAAACGCCGATGGTATTTAATAGCAAAAGACCAACGAGAAGGCATAAAAAAGCCAATCAAAAATTTTGAACTTTCACGAATAAAAAAAGTAGAACTAACCGAACAAAAATTTAATGACCATAATTTTGATATAGACAAACATTTTGAAAACTTTTTTGGAATAAGAACCGACAACGATCCTTACGAAGAAGTAGTATTATCCGTAGAACCAACTCATACTAAATATATTAAAGCAGTTCCCCTGCATAGCTCACAACAGATATTTGAAACCGAAGGCGAAAACGAAAATAATACTGTCAAATTAAAAGTTCATATTACTTTTGATTTTCGTCAGGAAATATTATCTGCAGGCTGGCGGATAAAAGTTTTGAAGCCTGAATGGTTCAGAAATGAAATAAAAGAAGAATTAACAACAATGCTTGGCTATTATCAATAAAAATGAAAACGACAAAAACTTTTTTTTCACAACATAATATAAAAGCCTACCTATCTATAAATAACAAAAATCAACAAAATTTAAAACGACATTTTTTTTCGGCAAAAAAATAGTTCCGACAATATTTTTTCTTTTAAAAATATATAATTAGTTTTGTTGAATGGATAAGCAAATATACCAAACAAAACACGATAATAATTTAAGACAAATTAGCTCGCTAAATTGGCTACCTTGGATAGGCGAAAACTACGACAATCAAAAAATAAAATTGATGATAATTGGCGAAAGCCACTACGCAAACGGCGAACAGGAACAAAAATATAACAACAAACAATACACCCGAATAATACACAAAGAAACCGCCGTTTTGCGAAATTATTATAATATAAAAGTATATGCCAACTTCCACCGTGCAATGTTTGGCAACGATACTTTTGATAACAAAAAAAAAGCTATTTTCCCCTCCCAGAAAAATAGCTTTTTTTTAATCTACACAAAAAGTTCTAATTTTGCGAACTTTAAGAGGAGTTGTTTTTCTCCGGCGTTTTTAAAATTTATTGTTGCTTTTGTGTTGGGGTAGTCGTTTTCTATTTTTAGCACCTCTCCCACTCCAAAACGCTGGTGTTTTACTTTTGCCCCAACTTTTATGCCTGTTTTGGCATCAAAATCTTTGGTGTTAGAACTTTGAGGAGGAGTTTTTGCAACTTTTTTAAGCCTGCTATTGGTTGGCGTTGTAGGTTCTGTAAAATTACTATAACTATTTATAACTTTCTTATCCGCAAATTTATTCTTTTTGGCAAAGTTGCTGTTTTTTTGATTAAAATCAAAATCATTAACATCTTGATTAAAAAAGTCGTCCTCGCCAGCAAGCTGATGTTCTACAAATTGCCCGCCCATCTCTCGTATAAAACGACTTGGATTAGAGAAATTTAACTGCCCCCAACGGTATCTCATTTCGGCATGACTAATCATCAAATTCTTTTCGGCACGGGTAACGGCTACATAAAAAAGCCGCCGCTCTTCTTCCAATTCTTTTTGGCTTGTTGCCGAAAGTTGCGAAGGAAAAAGTCCGTCTTCCATTCCCACCACAAATACGTTTTTAAACTCCAAACCTTTTGCAGAATGAATTGTCATTAAGCTAACTTTATTTTTATCGTCATCTTTTTCGTTGTCCTGATTGGTGAGCAAAGCCACGTCTTCCAAAAATTTTGACAAACTTGCGTCCTCTTCATTGTTTACCGTAAAATCTTTTATGGCGTTCAAAAGTTCCTGAATATTTTCGTGGCGACTAATTCCTTCTGGCGTTTTGTCTTTGTATAAATCTTTTAAAATACCTGATACAGAGGCAATTTCTTTGGCAAGTTCAAAAGCATTTTGGTTAAACATATTAGACGAAAAACCTTTCATCATATTAACAAAACCAAGCAAACCATTTACGGCTCGGCTATTTAGCCCAATATCTATCGTGTTGATTTTAAGCAAAGTATCCCAAATAGAAATTCCATTTTGGTTGGCATAAGCAAAAACTTTATCTTCGGTAGTTTTTCCAATTCCTCGTCGTGGATAATTTAAAACTCGCTTCAAAGCCTCGTCGTTGCTGGTATTTATCGTAAGTTGGAGGTATGACAAAAGGTCTTTTATTTCCTTACGTTGATAAAAAGATGTTCCACCATAAATTTTGTACGGAATTTTATGTTTTCTCAAACCTTCTTCAAAAATCCGTGATTGTGCGTTGGTTCGGTAAAGAATTGCAAAATCGGAATACTTATCTTTATTTTCAAAAATCAAATTTTGGATATTTTCGGTGATAAGTTCGCCTTCGGCACGATCTTTTTTCACCTGCACCACTTTTATTTTTGCACCAGTCTCGTTTTCCGAAAAAACATTTTTTGGAATTTGCTTTTTATTATTGGCTATTATGCTATTAGCCGCAGCAACTATATTTTTTGTAGAACGATAATTTTGTTCTAATTTGAATAATTTATGTTCAGGAAAATCTTTTTTAAAATTAAAAATATTTTCAATTTTTGCCCCACGAAAGGCGTAAATACTTTGAGCATCGTCTCCAACTACGCAAATATTTTTCCTCAATTCCGACATTTTTTTTATTATCAAATATTGAGAATAATTTGTATCCTGATACTCATCTACGAGAATAAATTGAAATTTTTCCTGATATTTTTTTAATACATCGGGCTTGTCTCTAAGCAAAATATTTGTGTAAAGCAACAAGTCGTCAAAATCCATCGCCTCAGCCTTTCGGCAACGCTCGGCGTAGAGCGTAAAAATACGTGAAGTTTCGGGGCGTTTGCTACCTAAGTCTTCTTTTTGCAGACCTATATTATTGGCATAATTTACATGGGTTATCAAATTATTTTTAGATTTTGAAATTCGTCCAAGAATAACATTTGCAGGATATTGTTTTGGGTCAAGGTTTAGGTCTTTTATTATGCTGCGTAACACGCTTTTACTGTCAATAGTGTCGTAAATTGTAAAGCTGGATTTGAATCCAATATGTTCGGCTTCGGCTCTCAATATTTTTGCAAAAATGGAATGGAAAGTTCCCATCCAAAGATATTTAGTTTTCTCATAACCAATAACTTTGGCTATCCGTTCTTTCATTTCTTTGGCAGCTTTGTTAGTAAAAGTTAGCGAAAGAATTGCATAAGGCGGAATATTATTTTTGAGTAAATGAACTATTTTGTATGTAAGCACCCTTGTTTTGCCCGAACCGGCTCCGGCAATAACCATTGATGCTCCGTTAATATGCTCTACTGCTTGTCTTTGGACTGGATTTAATCCTTCTAAATAATTTTGCACGAATATATTTAATTTACAATTTTTTACTAATATTAAATTAGAATTAGGTGAGATTCTAAAAAACAAAAATAGCTATTTTTTTCAAAAAACAAAACTTAAAATTATTTATCTGCAGCTGAAGTTGTAGCAACGGAGCAGATAAATCTGCACCTGGGCTTGGTGTTGAATTTTTTCAAGGAAAATTTAAACTTATTGAAAATGTTATTTTTTGCAAAAATTGCAAGCTCTAAAACTGAAAAAATATAAATATTTATAAATATATTTGTCTATCTTTTTATTTTTTTTATTATGGTATAAAAATTGTTTTATGTGTATCTGAATATAAAAATTTATTTCAAAAAAAAAATTGAACATTTTTTTTATTTCAAAAAAAATTATAACTTTACGCATTATCAAAAATAATGATTCTATGTTGAAAACTAAATATATATATAAAATTTTTATTATTATCTTATTGCTGCTTTCGGCTAAAATAGGGCACTCCCAGCTTCAAGACGATAATGTTAGAGCTATGCTAATTTTTAATGTTGCAGAAAAAATTACTTGGCCAAATGAAAACGAAATGACAAAAATCACAATAGGCGTATATAGCTCAAATTCAGAAGCATACAACGCAATAGTAGAAGCTGCAAAAATAAAACAAATAAAAGGTAAAGATGTTGAAGTTATAGAATTTAAAAGATACCACAAGATAACAGAAACAAACATACTATTTGTTGCAAATAATAAAAATGAGGAAATTGCACGAATGAATAGCTTATTAGAAGGAAAAAGCACTCTTTTGGTAACAGATAGATTGGAAGTAAAAGATAACTATATGATTAATCTTTTGGAAGTTGGTGGCAAAAAAAGTATTGAGGTGGACAACAAAAATATTATGGCTCACAACTTAAAAGCAGATAAAAGCCTTATTTTGCACGGAGGCAACGAAGCTGAACTCAAACTACTTATTTCGGAGACCGTAGAAGAATTAGAAAAACAAAAAGAAAATCTGACAGCATCTATTGAAGAAAACAAAAAACAAAAAAAAGAAATAGAAAAACAAAAAGCAGATATTTTAGCACAAAGCAAAAAAATTGAGGAACAAAAAAATGAATTATCTCTTCTTGTAGAAGATTTGAAAAAACAAAAAGCAAAACTTGATGAAAACATGGAGGTTCTTAGAAATCAAGAATCTTTAATAAAAAAGAAACAAATAGAATTTAGAGCAAAACAAAGAGAACTAAAACAAAAAGAAGACGAATTTAAAATAATTGAAGAAGACACAAGACAAAAACAAGAAGAGCTGAATAAAATTGAAGCAAAGTTAAAAGACGCAAATAAAACTATTTCTGAAGATAAAAATGTCATTAACCAAGCTCACGAAAGAATAGAAACTCAACGAAGCATTATATATATAGTAATAGGATTTTTAGCTTTTGTTATTCTGGCAATTATTATGTTTTGGCGAGCTTTGAGAATTAACAAAAGAATAAACAAAGAACTTAATCATAAAAACGAAGAAATAAATCATCAGAACGAAGAAATACAAGCTCAAGCAATGCAATTAGAGCTTAATAATAAAGAACTTGAAAAACTTTCCATAGTTGCAGGCAAAGCCCAAAACGGAATAATGATTATGGATTCAAAAGGAAACTTTGAATGGGTAAATGCCGGCTTTACCAAAATGTATGGCTACACTTTGCAACTACTAATAAACGAATTAGACGAAAATATTTTAGAAGCAAGCCATAATCCAGAAATAAAAGAACACATTAGAAGATGTATTACCAATAAAGAACACGTTACATACGAAGTAGAAAACAAAAAAAGAAACGGCGAAAAAATTTGGGTAAAAACAACAATCACCCCAATTCTGGACGAAGATAATAATGTAAAAAGGTTAGTATCAATAGATACAGATATTACAGAAGTAAAACAAGCCGAGCAAGAAATACGAAAACAACACAAAAAAATTAGCCTACAAAATACAGAACTTGAAAAATTATCTATTGTTGCACGAGAGACCGACAATGCCGTAATAATAATGGACAATAAAGGAAATTTTGAATGGGTAAATCCAGCTTTTACAAAAATTTTCGGATTCACATACGAAGAATTAATAAAAAAAGATGCAAATATTATTGGGAAAAATACAGACAAAGAAACTATTGAAATAATAAATCAAACTCTTCTAAATAAAAAAACATCAACATATCAATTTAAAGCTGCATCAAAAGAACGAAAAGACATCTGGATACAAGCAACCCTAACTCCAATATTAGACCAAGAAGGAAATATTACGAAAATAATTGGCGTAGATTCCAATATTACAAAAATTAAAGAAGCTGAATTAGAAATACTTGACAAAAACGAAGAATTAGAACAACAAAAAGAAAAAATTGAATTTCAGAACCAACAAATTCATTCGAGCATCAATTATGCACAAACAATCCAAGCCTCTATTTTACCTTACAAAACAGAAATGGACAAGCATTTTGACTCATTTGTCGTATTTCTTCCAAAAGACGTTGTTTCTGGCGACTTCTATTGGTTTACGCATATTCCAGACGACAACAAAACATTTGTAGCAGCAGTAGATTGCACAGGACACGGAGTTCCGGGAGCATTTATGTCTATGATTTCAAGCCGATTACTTAACGAAATAGTGAACGAGAAAAAAATATACGACCCCAAAGAAATTTTGAGCAGAATGGACAGCGGAGTTATTAAAGCATTAAGACAAAACACATCATCTAACAACGACGGACTTGATATGTCGCTAAGTCTTATTGAACGTATTGATAATAAATGTAAAGTGTCTTACGGAGGAGCAAAAAGACCTCTATTTTTATCAAAAAACAACAAAGATATTGAAAAAATAAAAGGCACAAGACGCTCTATTGGAGGAATAAAACGAATAAAAAACAAAGCCAATTTTGAAACAAAATACCTAACTTTATCAAAAGGTGATACTTTTTACTTAACCACAGATGGATATTCTGACCAGAACGACCCACAACGTAAACGCTTTGGTAGTCAGAACTTTATTAGGCTTTTAAACAGAATAAAAGACCTATCTATGGAAACTCAAAAAGAACAAATGGAATTAGAACTTTTTAAACACATGAAAGATGCTGAACAAAGAGACGATATTACCGTAATCGGTGTTAGGGTTTAAATTTTAGTTTTTAGTGATAAACTATAAAGGTGTTTTATTAACTTTACAGCAGGTATTTTTTCCTTTTTCATAAAAAAATAATTATCAACTAAAAGCAAATTAAAAGCTCAAAACAAAGAACTAAAAACTTGTTTATTGCTTATTTTCAACCATTTCCATCATAAACGTATATGCAGCCTCGTAAGAATTTTCAATTTCACCATCTAAAATAGCTTCTTTTATTGCCTCTTTTATTTCGCCCACAGCCCTTGAAGGAGGTAAGTTTAGAATTTTCATAATTTCTACACCATCAATAGGAGGTTGCCAATTTCTTATAGAATCCTTCTCTTCTACTTCTTTCAATTTTTGACGAACGATTGCAAAATTATTCAAAAATTTCTTTACTTTATATTCTATTGTAGAAGTTATATCTGCCTCACACAAAGTCATTAAGTCATCAATTTCCTCGCCAGCATCAAAAAGCAATCTTCTTACTGCAGAATCGGTAACAATAGAACTACTTAGAGCAATAGGTCGCAGATGAAGAACAACTAACTTTTGAACATATTTCATTTTTTCATTCATAGGCAACTTCATTCGCCTAAAAATTGGCGGTATCATTTTTCTGCCTATAAAATCGTGTGCATGAAAAGTCCAAGCATTGTTTTTAAATTTCTTGGAACGTGGTTTACCAATGTCGTGAAAAACAGCTGCCCAGCGTAGCCACAAATTATCTGTATTTTTAGAAATATTGTCTAAAACAAGAATTGTATGTAAAAAATTATCTTTGTGCGAAATTCCATTTATAGTTTCAACGCCTCGCAAAGCATAAAGTTCAGGAAATATAATTTCCAGTAAACCAACGTCAAACAATAGCTTAAATCCAACCGACGGAACAGGCGACATTACTATTTTATGCAATTCGTCTATAATTCGTTCTTGCGAGATAATTTTAATACGGTCTTTATTTTTTATTATAGAATTATATGTTGTTTGGTCAATTTCAAAACCAAGTTGAGAGGCAAATCTTATGGCACGCATCATTCTTAACGGGTCGTCAGAAAAGGTAATATCTGGGTCTAATGGCGTTCTAATTATTTTATTTTCAATATCTTGCAAACCATTAAAAGGGTCAACAATTTGCCCAAAATTTTCTTTTCTAAGGCTAATCCCAAGAGCATTAATAGTAAGGTCTCTTCTATTTTGGTCGTCTTCCAAAGTTCCATCTTCTACAATCGGCTTGCGAGAATCTCTACTGTAGGACTCCTTTCTTGCTCCAACAAACTCATATTCAACATCTTTATAATTAAACATTGCTGTTCCAAAATTTTTGAAATATGATACATTTATTTTATTAGAAAGTTTTTTTGCAGTTTTTTTAGCAAGTTCAATTCCGCTTCCAACTACCACAATATCAATATCTTTAGAATCTCGTTTCAACACTAAATCTCTTACATAACCTCCAATCAAATATGCTTCTTGTTGGCTTTGTTCTAAAATATCCGAAATTACATTAAAAACTGTATTGTTTAGGTTAAATTTCATAAATTTATTATAAATTAATAATATTAAATATTTAAAATCTTCTCGGAAATTTTATTTTATCAAAATTTAATATTTTCTTCCGACAATTTGACACTTTTTATCTTATTAATTAAATTTTTATCAAAAATCGTTTCTACTTTTATATAATTAGACGTAAAACCGTGCATTTTTCCTTCAATATTTTGACTTTCAAAAAGCACTTCGTAGCTTCTTCCAATATGTTTTTGATAAAATTCTAAGTGTTTTTTATCAGATAATTTTTTCAAAAGAGCTGCTCTATGATTTATTTCGCTGCCATTCAGTTTGTTTTTCATACTAACCGACACTGTATTTTCTCTATCGGAATAAGGAAAAATATGTAAAAATGAAATTGGTAATTCTGATAATAAATCATAAGTTTTCTTAAAATCTTCAATAGTTTCTCCGGGAAAACCAACAATTACGTCGATTCCAAAAAAAGCATCTGGAATTGCTTTATGAATTTCTAAAATCTTGTTTTTAAACAATTTAGAATTATATCTGCGTTTCATCAAAGCTAAAATTTTGTCCGAACCAGCTTGCAAAGGAATATGAAAATGTGGCAAAAATTTATCTGATTTTGCAACAAAACTAATTATTTCTGTTGTCAATAAATTTGGTTCAATAGACGAAATTCTGTATCTTTTAATCTTCTCAACTTTGTCAAGACCTTTTATTAAATCAAAAAAAGTTTCGTTAGTAGATTTTCCAAAATCGCCAATATTTACGCCAGTCAAAACTATTTCCTGAAAACCATTTTCTGCTATTTCATTTGCTTGATTTACAATATCTTTAACAAACGTATTTCTACTTTTTCCTCTTGCCAACGGAATTGTGCAATAAGAACAAACATAGTCGCAGCCATCTTGCACTTTTAAAAACGAGCGAGTTCGGTCTCCAACTGAATATGCTGATTCATAATCATTTACATCTTCTATTTCGCAAGAGAATAAGGTGTTTTCTTTTTCAGTTTTTTGATACAAATCATAAACATTAAACTTGTCTTTTGCCGTAGCAACAAAAGTTACACCTTCAATACCAGCAAGTTCCTGCTGGTGAAGTTGTGCCGAACAGCCCACAACAATTACCTTAGCTCCTTCGCTTTTTTTAACAGCTTTTTTTATTGCCTGCCGAGATTTTTTATCTGCTTGTGAAGTAACTGTGCATGTGTTGATTATGCTTACATCGGCTTTTTCTCCAAATTTTACTTTAACAAAACCGTTATCAGTAAATTTTTTTATTATTGTAGAGGTTTCTGCAAAATTTAATTTGCAACCCAAAGTATGAAAAGATATTGTTTTTTGCATTTTTAATCTATCATTATTGTTAAAGCAAAGCCGAAGCCATAACTTTTTAATGAGTTTTGCCCCATCAAACTTATTGGACTATTTAAAACTATTATAAAATTTTCTGCTCGTTCTAATGTTATTCCTAAATTGAGATTTAATAAACTCCTCTTCGTATCAGAATTATCAAAATTTGTTTGAAAATAATTAAAACCTGTAACAAGCTGAATACCATCTACTACAAAGTAGCCAATATCTGTATTCATAAATATATCATTTTTATAACCTTCAAATGTTTTTTGAAAATAATTTTGATATTGTGCGTCTGCATCAATACTAAATTTGTCGGAAATTTGATAAGTTGTAACCAATCCACCAACATAGCTAACAGTATTTTCAAATGTGTGATTTACCATACTAATAGTTTGACTTCCAAGAGGATAATTAAAACCAGAAAGTAAACCAAAAGATATTTTATTTTCAAAAGGCAATTTATATTTCATTCCGTAACTAATTGAACTTACGTCTATTGGCAAAGCAATTCCAATTTCTAAGTTTTTAATTACTCCGTAGCTAAATCTAAATCCAAAATCCGATTCAACAGAAATACTATCGGTTAAATATGATACAGGTGTTCCGTCAGAAGTCCATACTTTATTTGAAAACGACGACGAAAATGCTGGTTCAAATTCTATTTCATTAACAGGAACAGGTGTGGTGCAAAGCGTTGCAAGTTTTGACGCAGATAGCCCTCCTACTTGGGAAAATGATAAAGAACTAATAATAATAAGCAAACTAACAAATAATGTTTTTTTCATTTTATACGTATTTTTAAAAGTTATTAAAGTTACAAATAAAATAAATATTAATAAGGAATAAAATACCTACAAATGGGTATTTTAATAATAATAGTATATTATTATAACTTTACAACTTCAATTTGCAAAGTTCCTTTTGTGCCTTCATTGTCATAAAAACTTATAATTCTCATTTTATAAAACAAACCATCATAGTTTTTTATTATATAATTTTGATTCGGAACGATTGAATATACAGCATCGTCAAAGTTATAATATTTCCATTCATATCCAATAAAATCCATTTTATTGGTAAAATTATAATTGCTTGTGTCTGCAATAGAAATATTAAGAAATTCGTTGGTATCCAGAGCCACAACTACCTTCTCTGGATTGAGTAAAACTCCTGTAACAATATATGGATAAAAATCTCCTTCGTTGGTAATTAGCATTGTAGAATATTTTGAAAATTTAAGACTCCACTTATCCTTTTCTGGTGCAATATTTACAACAGCATTGTCGTCAAAAGAAAAATATACATATTTAAAGTTCTCATTTTTAGGAATTTCAATAGTATTTTGATTTTCTCCGTTCAAATCAGAATATTTTAAAACATAGTAGTCATCTACAATATCAATTTGGATTTTTTTCTTGCCAAGTGAAGCAAAATTTTCGTCCATTCCTCTATCAATAATATATATATAATTATAAGATTTAGTTATATTATTTTGCATATAATACCAACTTCCTATTGCCGTGCTGTCTAAGTTTCCATTTGAGTTATCAAAAAACATTTCTACTCCTGAGGCAGAAGTTATGTTTTCAAAAACAGTATCATTTGTATTTCCTGCATACATCATTTGTGCGGCATTCAAAATTATATGCCAACTATTTTCTTTGCATTCAAAAGCTAAATCCCAGTCTGATATTATATTAGATGTAATAATTGAGTTTGTTTTTAAATCATAAAAAATTTGATTGGAATAATATTCGCCTAACACAATTTCTGCAGTTTGCAAATCTCCTTGCTCGTGTGCAGGCACAATTTGGTCTTCCTTAAAACATGAAGAAAAAAATATTATAGATAATATTATAATTAAGTTATATTTTTTCATAAATATTATTAGAGTATTAATTTTATATAGGTATAAAACTTAATATTTAGATAAGTTTAATTTTGCTCCCACAAAAAAAGTTCTTCCATAGCCAACTAACTTATCTGCTTGCGAGCTATGAGCAGATTCTCCACCCACTCCTACTCCACTGATATTCACATTGTTAAAAACATTTTTAATTCCTCCCGAAATTGTAAATTTGCTTTTAAAAAACTTTTGAGAAAATGTTATATCCATATTATGATAGGGGTTTATATACCCTAATTCCAATTCGCCATTGCTGTAATAATATTGATGGTATTTGCCAATATATTTATAAAAAACAGATAAGGTTGTTGTATTTTTAAATAATTTTAATGTTGTGCTGGCGTTTGCATTGGTGCTAAAAATAAAATTTTTGGAGTCAAAATAATTATCCCTGCTACCAGTTTGAGCAATTCCTCCGCTTATATTTAGGAAATAAACAGGTCGGAGAATTGTTGAAAAAGTGCCTCCAATACTTTCAAATTTTCCTATATTTTCGTTTCTATAATGCAAGCTGTTTTCCTCGTCCACCTGCACAAGTGTTATCACGTCTTGTATTTTATTATAAAATCCATTTATACGAAATTCCACCGATTTTTTTAAAATTATATTTTTATGAGTAATAGCAATATTATAATTATGTGATTTTTCGGCTTTTAATTGGTCATTTCCTTCTATTTGATGGTTACTATCATAAAAATATAAATATAATTCTTTAAGTGAAGGAGCTCTAAAACCTCGTGAGTATGATGCTCGGAAGTTTGTTTTTAGAATTTTGTATTTTAAATTAAATGAAGGAGTTAGCGGAGCTTTATATTTTGTATTGTAAGAATATCTTACAGCAGGTTGAAAAACAATTCGTTCGTTTGCCTTCCATTGTAGGCTTGTAAAAATTGCATAGTCTCCCATTTCTTCATATTTATTTATAATTCTTTTTCCTTGTGCATTTTCTTTATTCAAATCAAAGCCAAGTTGAAGTGATATTTTTTTATTAGAACTATTAAAATCGTAAACTCCACGTGCTATATATGCGTTGAATATTGTTGTATCGTGGTCGCTCAGGTTTGGGCTTATTGTAGTTTCAAGATTTGTTAGGTCTTTCAAATATTTTAGTTTTGTTCTGTCGTAAAATGAGTAGGACAGCAATAAATTAAAACTACTATATTCAGAAAATTTGTAATCTGTTTGCAAATTATTATTTAATCTTATTGTATTGAACCATATATCATTAGCCTTATTAAAATAAGGAGCTTGCGGGTTATCTCTGTCAAGTAAGCGTTCTTTAAAAGCGTCTGTTTTATATTTTAATTTAAAGTTTTTGTTGTTATAGGTATAGTAAAAACCTGTTTGATATTGCTCTTTTGGTTTCCATTGTTTACTCCGAGAATTTTGGTCTGGCGAATATCCCTGAAAAAAATTTCTGCCAAAATTAAGACCTATATTATTTTTTTTATTTCTAAGATAAATATTTCCATTAGCGTTGTAAGTTCCAACGGTCTCGTAATAAGTGTCAATAGTTGTTTTAACTTTTGCATATTTATTTTCCTTTGTAATAATATTTATTACTCCGGCAAGTGCATTGCTTCCATAAATTACCGACATTGGTCCTTCTACTATTTCTATGTGGTCAATATTATCAAGATTTATTTGACTTAAATCAACATTTCCGTCCATACGTCCAATAACAGGCACTCCATCAATTAGAATTTTAACATTTTCTCCCGAAACTCCTTGCAATTTTACTGACGAACCTGTTGAGGGGTCATTATTTATTGAGATATTAAGCTCATTTTTAAGCAGTTCTGATAAGTTATTTGATGCTTGCAATTCTATTTTTTCAGAGCCTATTAGTTTTATATTATAAATGGAATTATCTATACTAATCGCCTGATTTTGACCAGTTACAACAACTTTATCAATATTATTATTTCCTATTTTTAGTTTATAATTTATATTTTTTTGATAAACATCTATCGTGTCTATAATTGTCTGGTAACCAACAAAAAACACACTAATAATTGTTTTTCCAGAATATTGAAAATTTGCTATTCCCTCTTTATTTGCTGTAATATATTCTGTTTTTCCGTTAATTTTGTTTTCTATGCAAATATGAGAAAAAGGCAAACATTCATTTGTTTGCCTATCGGTTATTTTTATAGTCGTATTTTGCTGAGAATAAACAATTTGACCTGTAAAAATAAATATTATTAATAATATTTTATTCATAATATTGTTTTAAATACACATTTTCTGTATTAGTAAAATAGCAGAAAATGTGTAAATAAAAATAATTTATTTTTTTATAAATTTAGTTGTGCTTATTTTATTTTCTGAATTAATAACAACATTGTAAATGCCTGATGTAAAATTAGAAACATCAATTTGATGTTTGTTTAATTTGTCCATTTTAGTAACAGTCTCATTGTAAACAAGTTTTCCTGTAATACTATAAATAGAAATATTTGTTTTTCCATTAATATCGTAAATTAAATTTATAATATCACTGGCAGGATTTGGATATATAACTGAAAATGAGTTATTTTCATTTACCGAAGTTGCAGAAAGGTTTTCTTGCACAAAAGTGTATTTTCCTTCGGACGAACCTGTAAAGTTAGTAAAATATATTTTCCAAATAGTATTGTTTGGCAAATCATTTATAAAATATACTACATCGTCTGCACATTCGTATGCAGTTCCGCTAAATGTTTTCCAGTCGCTACCAATTGTGCTAATATTATCAGTAAACAGCTCATTATCATATTCTTTAAATGTAGCTTGGTCTAATCCATCTGCCTTAACTTCTTGAACAACTACGGTAGAATTTGCAAGAACTCCCGACACAAAATATGGAATGGTGTTGTCATAATATTTAGTAAAAAGTAGTTGCCAAGCGTTTTTATCTGCTTCTTGTTCTACAAATTCCTGATTTTCTATTGAGTAGTGTATAAATTGCATATTAGAATAGTTGCTGGCATTAAAAGTAATTTCCTGTAAGTCAGCACCATCTAAATCTGCATACTTAAATATCCATTCGTTAGCCATAGAATTTTTTTGCATAATTGCTACTTTTTTATAGTTTCCAGAAGCTAATTTCATTATATAAATGCTGTCTCCCATAACATAGTGATTTCCCATATTATAAACTCCCCAGCCGTAGTCAAAATCTCCTCCATTTCCGTTTTGGTTAAAAGCTCCAAAATTCCACGATTCAATAGAGTTGTGCATTTGAGTCCAGTTTTCTATATCTGTAATTTCAAGAGTGTTGTCCCAATCTGAAATGTCTCCGTTTGGATAGGTGTAAAGTTCTACTCCATTTGCTGTGTTTGCAAGAATACTAACATCGTAAACCTCTGTTGTAAAGGCAATATCCCAAGTGTTTCGTGCCGATGTTGTTACGCTTCCATTTTCAAAACTATAATATACTTCGTTTGCATAACCTGCTCCTGTTGTAACTTCTTCTGTTATTTGTGCAAAAGTATTTGAAATAAAAATACTTGCAACTAAAAATGTAATAATTTTTTTCATTGTTTTTTTATTTATTTAATAAAATTTATTTTAAAGTTGCAAAAGTATATAAAAAAAACAATTATAAAAATAAATGTATTTCTATATATGTTAAATTTAGCAAATAAAATTTAAAAATGTTATTTTTTTAACAATAAAAAACAGCTAATATATTTTTATTATATAAGCCGTTTTATATAGAATATTATAAAAAATTATTTTTCAATAAAGTCCAATAGTAATTTCTCTAATTCTTCAAATTTATTTAACGGCAAGTTTTCATACTTATCGTTAATATTGTGATATTCTTTATATTCGCCACGAGTGTAAATAAAAAAAGATTTGACACCTTTTTCATAAAAAAAATAATGGTCGCTGTTTGCAGCCGCTCCTCTGCTTTTTACTTCTGGTAAGTATTTTTGTTGGTCGTTTATGTTTTTCAACTTATCAAATTCGGAGGTAAAAACTTTGCCATTTACTATTGTTATTCCTTTATCTCCACTGCCTACCATGTCTAAATTAAGTAAGACTTTTATTTTATCTAATTCAAAAACAGGATTTTGTGTGTAATATCTTGATCCAAGAAGTCCTAACTCTTCGCCAGAAAAAAAGATAAAAGCAATGGAATAGTGAGGTTTTTGATTACGAGAATTTAAAGTTTTTGCCAAGTCCAAAAGCATTGCTACTCCGCTTGCATTGTCGTTTGCTCCGGGAAAATATGTGTTTTTTCCCATGCGTCCAATGTGGTCGTAATGAGCACTAAACACTATAAAACTATCTATTTCTCCTTCTATATATCCTACAATATTTTGGGTTTTGTAGTTTAATAGGTATTCTGATTTTATATCAATATTTATATTTTTTATTTTACTTGGCAGGCTCTGCCTTTTTATTTCTACAACAGGAAAATTGTTTACTATTGGAGATGGAACGTAGGTTAAGTTTTTGTCTTGAATAGTTATTATCCCCTTGGCTTTAAGAATATTATGTTTTTTTATTTTATCATAAGTTTCCTTAAATTTTGGATTGTTTAAGCCTATTGTATCTATTAAAATAAAATTCTCGGAGTGTTTTTTTTGTTTGAATTTACGATATTTTTTTTTGTTAGCAATAATTTTTGCGTCAAGAATTTCTACTTTATAATCACCTTTTATTGTGGGAGAACTTGATGCAATTAAGTAATCAATTCCTGGAATAAGCTCATTATCATTAATTAGAACTTTCATATTTCCAGGAAAGGTATTTGTATTAAGTTCAAAATATTGAAAATAGTTTTTGTTAAAAGACAGGACATTATTTTTTTCTAATTCTGATTTTATAAATTTAGCAGCAGTCAAATCGCTTTGAAAAACATATCCTCGTCCGTGCATTGCTGGTGCTGAAAGACTGTCTATCAGATAGTTGGCATATTTTATATCTTGGCTAAAAGATAAAATGCTCGATAGAGCCAAAATTATTGTTAAATAAATTCTTCTCATTATGTTTTTGATATTAGGTATATATTCAGAATTGCCAAGTTTAATTTTGTTATTGTTTTGGGTTCAAATATATTGGTTCGTATTTAAAATATGTGTAAAGAGATATGTAATAGGGATTTAAACAGAGTTCCCACTCTTGTTTTGGCACAAAGGTTTTAAAGGCAAGCCATGGAGTTTTGTAGCTTGGGGTTGTTATTCCCAAATCTATGGAGGTTCCGAAAGCTCTGTTCAAGTTTCTGTTTCGGAATCCCCATTTTTTACTAATTCCTGCTCCACCAATTCCTGCTCTAAAGTTTCTATTTTCAGTAATTAGGTTAAAAGCGGTAATTTTATGAACAGATTCTTTGTAGTTAACAAAATAATATTGGATAGAAAATCCTGCAGTTGTTTCGGGGATATAATTTTGAACTTTAAAAAGTCCAAAGGTTATATCTACTCCGTAATTAAAGCCAGAATTAAAGGTATAACCTATTGTTATAAAAGGAGATATGTATAAATTTGGTTCTATTGCTTGTGTTTGCGAAAATACTTTTATAGTCGCAAATAAACTTATACTTATTAGTAATATTTTTATATTTTTTTTCAAATAATTATTATTAGGTATTAGAGATTTTAACGTTTACTGAACTTTATGTGTTTTTGTTTTTGTTTTCAATTTCTAATGTCTAATTATATGTTACTTAATATTTTTAACAACTCTAAATCCGTAATCAAATTTTGTTTTATTAGCTTTTGGGCAATCTCTTTGAGTTGTTCTGCAAAATTCGCTTACATAGAACCAACTGCCTCCTCTAATAATTTTTTCTAAAATAGATTCACTACCTCCTTTGGGGTCTTTTTGTTTTTTCTTAGAATATTTTTCATAGCTATCGTAACACCATTCCATTGCGTTTCCACTCATATCATAAATTCCTAATTCATTGGGTTTTAGTGTTCCTATAGGTCTTGTTCCTCTTTCGTATGTTGTTTCGTCGTACCAAGCAATTTCATTTATATTATTGCTTCCTGCATATTTATATCCTTGCGATTTATTTCCTCCTCTTGCTGCATATTCCCATTGAGCTTCGGTTGGAAGAGAATAATTATCTCCTGTTTCTTCGGAAAGCCATTTGCAATAAGCATTTGCTTCGTACCAAGTAACATTTACAATAGGGTTTTTATCCTTCCATTCCCATTTTTTCACTTGGTCGTGTTCGTCGTACCATCTGGCTGATGGTTTTGAA
>Ga0193956_1000457_pt1 | contig 18903 bp, 20 predicted proteins | sample BB_7_MG_FD_140358 | JGI IMG/M metagenome (GOLD analysis project Ga0193956, IMG submission 140358) | Microbial mat bacterial communities from the Broadkill River, Lewes, Delaware, United States - BB_7_MG | ecosystem: Environmental > Aquatic > Freshwater > River > Microbial mats | place: USA...
ATTAATAATAGTCTAATGAACACAATACCAGATGCTTGGTCTATTCACGAAAAATTTATTCTTTTGCCAATTAATAAATGGGAAAACGAATATCAGCGAGTAAACATAGGAGGCATAAGCTGCGACCATTCCGACTACTACAACTCCGAAGACTTAAATCAAGAAATTGTTTTGCCAAAAATTAGTAACAACGATGCAGAACCACTATATCTCGGATTTTTCCACACAGGTGCATATCAGGATTCTATAAGTGGATATGGAGGAATAAAACACTGCCTAATTCCTTCGCCAAAACACGTAATTATAGACCGAGACGAAAAAGGTAATTTTATAGACCACGTTTACAGAGAAGAACAATCATCGCAAGAAATGTTTAAAATATTAGGTTATAATAAATAAAAAGTAACACCAAGATATATCTAAATTTTTATATAAAATGAAAACTTTTGGAGGAATAGAAAAAAAATATGCCGAATTTGAAAGCTCATCGGTATTGTTGCAGTCCATACCATACGACGGCACAAGCACTTGGGGCAAAGGTGCCGACAATGCTTTTGCAGCGTTTATAGAAGCAACCGAAAATATGGAACTTTATGATATTGAAACAGATAGCGAAGTGTATCAAAAAGGTGTTCATATTTTACCCGAAATTACAGAAAATAAATCACCCGAATCTGTTTTTGAAACAGTATATGAGAAAACCAAAGAATTGTTGAAAACTGATAAATTTTTAACATTTTTTGGAGGCGAACATTCCATAAGCATTGGAGTAATAAAAGCATTTTACGAAAAGTATAATAATCTAACAATCTTGCAATTAGATGCACATGCCGATTTAAGAAAATCATATCTTGGAACACCATATAATCATGCTTGTGCATTGCACGATGCAAGCAAAAATGCAAATCTTATTCAAATTGGCATTCGTAGTATGGATATTTGCGAAAAGCAATATATGAATTACGAAAAATGCTTTTTTGCAGAAGATATGTTTCAAAAAACTGATTGGATTGATAAATCAATCGCCCTAATGACTGATAATGTTTATATTACAATAGACTTAGATGCCTTTGACCCTTCAATAATGCCAGCAACAGGCACTCCCGAACCAGGCGGATTGGATTGGAACACAACAATTAATTATCTTAAAAAAGTATTTAAAAACAAAAACATAGTTGGCTTTGATATTGTTGAATTAGCACCAATGAAAACAAACAAAGCACCAACTTTTTTAACAGCAAAATTATACTATAAATTATTATCATATAAATTTAATTTCAATGAAAAAAAAAGGAGCAATAAGTAATTTTATATTAAATAATTACAAACATTTTAATTCTGCCAGCCTTGTAGATGCGGCTATTGGCTACGAAAAACAATTAGAGCAAGGTAACAAAATGATGGTAACTCTTGCCGGAGCAATGAGCACTGCCGAACTTGGAATTTCTTTTGCCGAAATTATCAGACAAGACAAAGTTCAAATTATAACCTGCACAGGAGCAAATCTTGAAGAAGACATTATGAACCTTGTGGCACATTCGCACTACAAACGTGTGCCAAATTACAGAGACCTTTCGCCAGAGCAAGAAATGGAACTTCTTGACAAGGGATTAAACAGAGTTACAGATACTTGCATACCAGAAGAAGAAGCGTTTCGTCGTTTGCAAAAACATATTTTCAAAATTTGGAAAGATGCCGAAGAAAAAGGTGAGAGATATTTTCCTCACGAATTTATGTATAAAATGTTGTTGTCTGGTGTTTTAGAACAATATTACGAAATAGACCCAAAAAATAGTTGGATGCTTGCTGCTGCACAAAAAAATATTCCAATAATTGTTCCGGGTTGGGAGGATTCTACGATGGGAAATATTTTTGCATCATACTGTATGAAAGGCGAATTAAAACCTTCTACAATGAAATCGGGTATTGAATATATGACCTTTCTTGCTAATTGGTACACCGAAAATACAAAAAATAATCAAGTAGGATTTTTTCAGATAGGTGGTGGAATTGCTGGCGATTTTCCAATATGTGTTGTGCCAATGCTTTATCAAGATATGGAACTAACCGAAACTCCTTTTTGGAGTTATTTTTGTCAAATATCGGACTCTACAACAAGCTACGGCTCATATTCGGGTGCTGTGCCAAACGAAAAAATTACGTGGGGAAAATTAGATGTTGATACTCCAAAATTTATTATTGAATCTGACGCTACAATTGTTGCTCCGCTTATTTTTGCGTATTTATTAGATATGTAGCATTTTAGTTTTTAGAGTTTAATTTTTAATTGGCTATTATCTGATAATAAATATTATAGAAATTAAAAACTTATTTTAAAATAACTATTTATGGTAGTGTTGTAAATTGGTAGTTTGCTTCACGTTTCTAAATACCTGTGAGATGTTAGTAAGTGTTTATAGAAAAGATTTACTAACATTCCAAAGGAATTTAGTAACATCAAAAATAACTAACACTACTCTTTATAATAAAAGGCTTCATTTTATATTAAATATAAATGAAGCCTTTTTTATGAAAATTAGTAATTTTAATAATTTGTTAATTTTTAATTAAAAACTTTACTAACTAATTAGTTGTATTGTTTCTACAATTTCTAAGCCTCTTTCAAATGCTTCTAAATTGCTCGGTATGGTATGGTGGTGTCTTTCTGGCAACGATTTTTTCAAACCTTTGCTCACATTTTCCATTTTTACAATAGGTTTAATTTTTAGATAAGCACCAAGCACTATCATATTAAAACCACGAGTGTTTCCCATTTTAGATGCTTCTTCTGCTGCTGCTACTTTATAGATGTTTATGTCTGTTCGTGTTGGAGGATTTGTTATTCCGTTAGGGTCGTAAAGTAATACTCCTCCTGGTTTTACTGTGCTTTCAAACTTATCCATTGATTGTTGATTTAATATAATTGCTGTATCATAATCAGTCAATAATGGAGAGCTAATTCTATTGTCGCTAACAATTACAGTAACGTTTGCTGTTCCTCCTCTCATTTCAGGTCCGTAAGAAGGCATCCAACTCACTTCTTGGTCTTGCATTATTCCAGAGTATGCTAAAATTTTCCCCATAGATAATACACCTTGTCCGCCAAAACCAGCTATTATTATTTCTTCTGTCATTTTATTTTTATTTAAGAATTTAATAAATTTTGAGATTAAACTTTGTCAAAGTTTGTTCAATATTCAACTTTGTCAAAGTTTTACTTTGACAAAGTTAGTCTATCTCCAGTTATTCGTCTTTAAGAACTCCAAGTGGATAATATGGGAACATATTTTCTTGCATCCATTCGTTAGATTTTCGTGGAGTCATTTTCCAACCAGAATTACAATTAGAAACTATTTCAATAAATGAGAGTCCTTTGTTTTCTTTTTGGTTTTCAAATGCTTTTCTGATAGCTTTTTTAGCTTTTCTAACTCTTCCGGGAGTATCTACTGCATGTCTTGCAACAAATCGAGTTCCGGGAAGAAGTGCAACAAGTTCGGTCATTTTTAGTGGATGTCCGGCAAGTTCTTGTGTTCGTCCGTAAGGGCTTGTAGATGTTTTCATTCCGGGAAGTGTTGTAGGAGCCATTTGTCCTCCGGTCATTCCGTAAATTCCATTATTTATAAAAATAATTGTTAAATTTTCGCCTCTATTGCAAGCGTGGATTGTTTCTGCTGTTCCTATTGCAGCAAGGTCTCCATCTCCTTGATATGTAAATACATATTTGTTTGGATATACTCTTTTTAATCCTGTTGCTACTGCTGGTGCTCTACCGTGTGCGGCTTGTTGCATATCTATATTCATAAAGTCGTATGCCAACACCGAACAGCCTACTGGGGCGATACCGATAGTATCTTCTATAATACCCATTTCTTCAATCACTTCCATTGTTATACGGTGAGCTACACCGTGTCCACAACCTGGGCAATAGCTTAGTTCATTGTCTGTAAGAAGAGGTGTTTTTACGAAGACTTTGTTCTCTTCTTTTATAATGTCTTCTAATTTTATATTTTCTGCCATAATTTGGTTAAAAGTTAATAAGATTATTGTTGAATAATTGTTGTATTGTTTAAAAATTGTTTCATTTTAAGAAATTATTGTAGTAAAAAAATAAAGCAATATAACAATAAAACAATGTAACAATTAAAGCAATGAAAAAACAATTTATTTTTCAATAAGTTTAGTTTTTAGTGCTTCTAATACTTCGCCTGGTGAAGAAATCATTCCCCCCATTCTTCCGTAGTGTTCTACTTTTACTTTGCCGTTTACAGCAAGTCTAACGTCTTCTACCATTTGTCCTGCACTCATTTCTACAGACAATATTCCTTTTAATTGACCAGCCATATCGTCAATAGCTTTGTATGGATAAGGGTAAAGAGTAATTGGTCTTAGTAGTCCTACTTTTATTCCTTCTGCTCTTGCGAGTTCTAATGTTTTTTGGCAAGTTCTTGCACTTGAGCCGTATGCTACAAATAGGTATTCGGCATCGTCGCATTGGAATTTTTCGTATCTAACTTCTTTTTCTTCTACTTCTCGGTATTTTGCTTGTAGTTTTTGGTTAAAAATTTCTTGCAATTCCGATTTTAGATTTAGTGAAGTTATAATGTTTCGTTCTCTATTTTTGGTTCTACCAAATGTAGCCCATGGGCATTGTTCAGCTACTTCTTCGTCTGTTCTTCTTGGAGTTTGTTCTGGGAATGTTACTTTTTCCATCATTTGTCCAATAACTCCGTCGCTAAGAATCATTACGGGGTTACGATATTTGAATGCAATATCAAAAGCAAGTGGCACAAAGTCTGCCATTTCTTGAACCGATGCTGGTGCAAGGGTTATTAGTTTGTAGTCTCCGTGTCCTCCGCCTTTTACTGTTTGAAAGTAGTCTGCTTGCGATGGTTGGATTGTTCCAAGACCTGGTCCTCCTCTAACGACGTTTACCACGACGCATGGGAGTTCTGCTCCTGCTATATATGAAAGTCCTTCTTGCATAAGGCTCATTCCCGGACTTGATGATGTGGTAAATGCTTTTTTACCTCCTGCTGCTGCTCCATACACCATATTTATTGATGCAACTTCGCTTTCTGCTTGTAAGACAACCATTCCTGTTCGTTTTTCAGGTTGTTCTAATGTTAGGTATTCTACTATTTCGGATTGAGGTGTTATTGGATAGGCATAGTAAGCATCTACTCCGCAGAGTATTGCTGCTTCGCCAATAGCCTCGTTTCCCTTCATTAATCTTATTTCTGCCATTTTGGGTTATTTTTTTAGTTTTGAAATTTTAGAATTAAAATGAATTAATTATAATTTTTTTCATTATTATTCCTTATTTTTTAGAAGGTTTTAGTTTATATACAGTTATTACTGCGTCTGGACATACGAGTGCACAACTCATGCAGCCAGTGCAAGCCTCTGGATTTTCCATGTATGAATAATGAAATCCCTTCCTATTTACTTGTTTCATCATTGAGATAACGTTAAATGGGCAAGCCACTTCGCATAGTTCGCAGCCTTTGCATTTTTCAACGTCCACAACAATAGCTCCTCTTACTTTTGCCATAGTTTTTTTAGTTTTAGGTTTTAATAAGTATTTGGTATAAGTTTTTTGTTAGAATATATTTTTTTATATGTTAAAACAATTTTAATTTTGTAAATATATAAAAAAAAATAGTTATAAATAAATTAAAATATATTATTTTTATTTTATTTGTTTTTTTTCATATAATCTACTGTTTATTAACAAAATACTCTTTTGTCTTTTTTCAAAAAATAACATTTTATAACATTTTTGCAATGTTTTTTAGTAAGAAATAGTTTGATTTTTTAATTTATTTTTGTATTTAATTAAATTTGAGAAATAATTATTTTTCACAAAACTTATATAATAATATTAGCTATTTTCATTGTTTTTTCAGTAATAATTTTGTTGTTGTATCATAAAATGGGTCTTCAATAATTAATATTAAAGAATTTTCGGATAAAATTTCAATATTTAGTTCATCTTCTAAGTTTGAATTATTATTTTTCATGTATAATTTTTGTGTGTCTTCGCTAAGTCGCCAACTTCCGTTTTCTGCGTCTGGAGTAAAACCATATCTTTGAAATGTAAAGTCTGGATAGAATATTAGTCTCATGTTTTCTTTTAGTTGCGAAATGGAATTTTCTAAATCTATTAATTCTTGTTCGCTTCTTTCAATGTTGTCTTCGTAGTTTTCTAAATGCCACTCTCCTATTAGTTTTAGGTCGTTAGTTGTGTTTTCGGTATTAAAATAATATTTAGAACCTTTTTTTTCTGTAATTTCTAATTGCGAATTTAATTTTTCTAATATGTTTTTATAAGCATGGTATTCAAAGTAATTTGTGGTAGAATCTATCAGATTTATGATACTTTGAGTTTCGGTTATTTGAGTTTCTAATAATTCTTTTTGTTGCTTATAAATATTTTTGGAGTGTTTTTTTATTTTTCTTGTGTTTGTTTTTTGGCTATAACCAGAAAATACTACAAAAAGACTAAATAGAATAAGAATTGTTGTTTTTTTCATGTGTTTAAGTTTTTAAAAATTTGATTTTCTGGTAATTAATAATTCCTTGTATATAAATATTTTATATAGTGCTATTTATAAAAGTCTCCGAATGGTTTTTATGTAATTTATTAATGAATTTATTTGCCTATTTTTTTATTTTAATAGTTTTTTTGTGGCTGTTTTTTATACTTTAAAATTGGTATAAATTGATTATAAAATGTATTACTACAAATATATAATACTTATTTTAAACAAAAAAATATATGTGTAAAAATCTTAAATTATATGTGTCTGTATTTTTTTCCTTATTATAAGTAGGCAGTTTAAGTTGCTTCATAATATACAACACTTCGTTTTTAGTCTTTAGTTTTTAATTAAAACACAATAAATAAATAAATAAATCATTTATGATTAGAATATATTTCAATAAATTATTATAGTTAATTTGTTAAAAATATAGATACAGGAAATAAAAAAAACGGCTCGTTTTTGTGAGCCGTTGTTTTTATGCGTTGTATTTAATATGCTGACTTTCAGAGATTTTCTAACAAATCTAAACAAATTTGATAAGAATTATTTTATTTGCTTTTTCTTAAATTAAATATTTGGTATTAAATTCTAAGTATAAAAAAAACTTCAATTAAATTAGTGAAGCAACCAAAGTTTAGTGAGATGTAAGTGGAAATTTACTCATCATATCATTTGTTTCTTTTTTTACGTCATTTATAACTGTTTCGTTATCAATATTTGCAATAACTTTATCAATAAGTCCAACAATTTTTTTGATGTCTTCTTCTTTTACTCCACGAGTTGTGATTGCGGGAGTTCCTACTCTTATTCCAGAGGTGATAAATGGCGAACGAGAATCGAAAGGCACCATGTTTTTATTTATTGTTATATCTGCTTTTACTAGAGTGTTTTCTACTACTTTACCTGTTACTTCTGGGAAGTTCTGACGTAAGTCAATAAGCATAGAATGATTGTCTGTTCCACCTGAAACTACTTTGTAATTTCTTTTCATAAATTCATCTGCCATAACTTTGGCATTTTTTTGAACTTGTTTTTGATAGATTTCAAAATCAGGCGAAAGAGCTTCGGCAAAAGCTATTGCTTTGGCTGCTATTATATGTTCTAATGGTCCTCCTTGCGAGCCGGGGAATACTGCCGAGTCTAAAACTGCTGCCATAGATTTTGTTTTACCTTTTGGGGTTTTTATTCCAAGTGGGTTGTCAAAGTTTTTGTGAAGCATAATAATTCCTCCTCGTGGTCCTCTTAGTGTTTTGTGGGTTGTAGAAGTAAGAATATGACAATGAGGGAAAGGATTGTTTAGTAAGCCTTTGGAAATAAGTCCAGCAGGGTGTGCAATATCAAACCATAGAATAGCTCCAATTTTATCGGCTATTGCTCTCATTCTTTCGTAGTCCCAGTCTCTTGAATATGCTGATGCTCCGCCAAGTATAAGTTTTGGTTTGTGTTCTAATGCAAGTTTTTCCATTTCATCATAGTCCACCATTTCGGTTTCTTTATTTAGCGAGTAAGCTATTGGATTATAGAGTATTCCAGAATAGTTTACAAACGAACCGTGTGTTAGATGTCCTCCATGTGAAAGGTCTAAACCAAGAAATTTATCTCCGGGTTTTAGTATAGATGACATTACTGCAAAGTTTGCCGATGCTCCTGAATGTGGCTGAACATTAGACCATTCCGACCCAAAAAGTTGGTTTAGGCGGTCTATTGCAAGTTGTTCTGTTTGGTCAACAAATTGGCAACCTCCATAATATCTTTTTCCTGGGTATCCTTCTGCATATTTGTTAGTCATTACCGAACCTGCGGCTTTCATAACATCTTGGCTAACAAAATTTTCTGACGCAATTAATTCTATGCCATTTATTTGTCGTTGGCGTTCTTTTTCTATTATATCAAAAACTTGTTTGTCGTGCATTTTGTTTTTTATTTTTAGTGTTTAGTGTTTAGTTTTTAGTGCTTGTGTTTTTAATTAGAATATGCTTTTTTGTCTGTTTTTTCAAATAAAAAAATCTGCTGTAAAGCAACATTTTATCAATAAAACAATTTAACAATTTTAAATAGATAAAATCTAATTAATATATTGTAGTCTTAAAAAGTTAATTCTTACCAGAGTTTTTTTAGAAATATTAAATCCTATATATTGCCCTGGAAGAGTTTCGTAAGGCATTGTGTGAACGAGTGTTTTATTTATGAAAAAATAATATATATCATCGTATTTTCTAATTGTTAGTGAGTTTTCTGCTGTTTGATTTATAGAGCTTAATTTTGTGGGAGGCACAATAACTTCGGTGTTTAGTCCTACTTCTTTTTCTATTTTATATTCTCCAAGCGACGAAAAGCTGTAATAATACTTATCGCCAAAAATTAGTTGTCCAAAAAACAGTCCATTAAATTCCTCTACGTCTCCACTAACAAATTTTATTTTTGTTTCCAGTTCAAAGTTACGTGTTGGGTCAAAGTTGATGGGTTTTCCGTCGGTAAACGGAAAGCCAAAGTCGTTGGCAAAAAACAAGTAGCCGTCAGAAATTCTATGTGTGTTTGGCGAACTTTCTTTTATCCAGTAATATCTATTGTCGTCAAAATTATCTATAAATATTCTTGACTTACTACTTTGTTCTATTCCATCGTAAGAGTCTGGCATAATTTGAGAAAAACTTACAACATACAAAAACAACATAATTGATAATAGTGTGAATTTTTTCATTTTAGATAGGTTTTTAGTGTTAAGGTTTAGAAATTTTTAGTTGTTAGTTTATACTATAAGTAGAATAACTTATAACTAAAAACGATTATTTACTTATGAAATTTAGCTTTGTCATTAGTGCATCTTTATATGCTTTTGCTATTGGAAACTTCTTTTTGGTTTTATTTTTTATAATAATAACTTCGTTGTCTTCAATAGCATCTATTTTTTTATAATTTATTATATAAGAACGATGAATCCGCATAAAATTATTGGCAGGTAATTTGTTCTCAAACGATTTCATTGTAAAATGTATTGTGTATTTTGTTTTGGCAGTTACAACCATTATATAATTTTCTAATGCTTCTACCCATAAAATATCTTCAAATTTTATTCTTTTGTAAGAAGAATTTGTTTCTTTTATTAGCAAGCTGTCATTTTCGTTGCTTTCGGTAGCCAGGTCTTTATCCATGCTTAGTTTAACTCTTTCAACAGCCTTTACAAAACGAGCATAATTTACTGGCTTTAAGATATAATCGGTAACATCATATTCTATAGCATTAATAGCATACTTCTCTTGTGCCGACACAATTATTACCCTTGGCAAGTTGGGAAAATGTTGAATAAACTCAATACCTGTCATTTCGGGCATTTCTACGTCCAAAAAAATAAGGTCAATATCTTTTATCTCATCAATACTATTTACTGCTTCAATCGCACTTTCATAAGTTTTTACAAGATTTAGTATTTTTGTTTTTTTTATATATTTCTCAATTACCAAACGAGAAATTTTTTCGTCATCTATTACGATACAATTTATCTTCATTTTTATTTTAATTTTATGAACAACAAAATTACATTTTTTTTTGTTTTTTATTTAATTTTTCAATAAAAAATATACAATAAATTATTTATAGGCAAAAAACAATATAGGTATTGCCTCATAAGCAGCTAAATACCAAACCTCTAAAAAATAAATAAAACAACTTTTATAAAATATTAAAATTGTCAAAAAAATAAATTATTTTTGCATCTTTATTAAATTATATAATTTCCTGACTCTATACAATTTTTTTTATACTTAATTAGTGCCTGCTCACACAGTTGTTGTTTATACAAATATAAAAAAAATGTAACAAAGCAATAATTTTGTAGTAAAAACAATTTTTTATTTTTCACTTTCAAAGGCAAATATTATTAAAATAAATTGATAGCAGAGATTTATAACAAAAAACTTTTTTTAATTTTAAAATAATATAATTATTAAAAGCATTATTTATAAATCTAAAAAAATAACTTTAAAACTTTATAACCAAAATGAGCGAATTTAATTATAAAAAAGTAGATTTATTTAACGAAGTAAATACTGAAAAACTCGCAGATAATTATAAGCAAGTAATATCTCTTCTTGGCGAAGATGTAGAAAGAGAAGGACTGGTAAAAACTCCTGAAAGAGTAGCAAAATCAATGCAATTTTTAACACAAGGCTACCAAATGAAACCCGAAGAAATATTGAAAAGTGCAATGTTTGAAGAAGACTATCGGCAAATGGTTTTGGTTAAAAACATCGAAATTTATTCGCTCTGCGAACATCACATGATACCTTTTTACGGAAAAGCACACGTTGCTTATATTCCTAACAAATATATAACAGGGTTAAGCAAAATTGCAAGAGTTGTAGAAGCATACTCTCGTCGTTTGCAAATTCAAGAACGACTAACAAATCAAATTAGAGACTGTATAGATGAGACACTTAACCCTCTTGGCGTAGCCGTAGTAATAGAAGCTAATCACCTTTGCATGATGATGCGTGGGGTTCAAAAACAAAACTCTGTTACCACAACTTCTGCTTTTACTGGTGCATTCCTCAAAAAAGAAACTCGGGAAGAATTTATCCACTTAATAGGAGCAAAACTTCATTAAATTATACATACAACAGGTTTTAGGTTGCAACGTGAACTAAAAAACTAAAATCTAAAGACTAAAAACTAATCACTAAAAATATATGACATTTGAAATAATAAAATCCGACCCTAATTCTCAGGCTCGTAGTGGGCTAATACAAACAGGACACGGACAAATAAAAACACCCATTTTTATGCCTGTAGGCACGGTGGCATCTGTAAAAGGAGTGCATCAGCACGAATTGAAAGATGATATAAAAGCACAAATAATTCTTGGAAATACTTATCACCTAAATTTGCGTCCGGGAATGGACGTAATGAAAAATGCAGGAGGCTTGCATAAATTTATGAATTGGGATAGACCAATTCTTACAGACAGCGGTGGCTATCAAGTATATTCGCTTTCGCAAAAACGAAAAATAACCGATGATAGTGTAACCTTTCGGTCGCATATAGACGGCTCAAAACACGTATTTACTCCCGAGAAAGTTATTGATATTCAAAGAATTATTGGCTCTGATATTATGATGGCTTTAGACGAATGCACGCCTTATCCGTGTAGCTACGATTATGCTAAAAAATCCTTGGCACTTACTCATAGCTGGCTAAAAAAAGGCTTTGATTATTATAAAAAAACAAAACCACTATACGGACACGAACAGGCATACTTCCCAATAGTTCAAGGAAGTGTTTACAAAGATTTAAGGTTAGAATCTGCCGAAACAATAGCATCTTACGACGCAAAAGGCTATGCCATTGGAGGTTTGTCGGTTGGCGAACCAGCCGAAGATATGTATGCAATGATTGAGGTTGTAAATTCTATTTTGCCAAAACATAAACCAAGATACCTTATGGGAGTTGGAACACCTGTAAATATTTTGGAAGGAATAGAACGAGGAATTGATATGTTTGACTGTGTTATGCCAACCAGAAACGGCAGAAACGGAATGCTTTTTACAAGCGAAGGAACTATTAATATTAAAAATAAAAAATGGGAAAATGATTTTTCTCCAATAGACCCAAACGGAACTTCTTATGTTGACAGCCAATATTCTAAGGCATATCTACGACATTTGATTAAAGCAAACGAAAGACTTGCTGCACAAATTGCAAGCATTCATAATCTTGCATTTTATTTATGGCTTGTGGGCGAAGCTCGCACAAAAATAAACGAAGGCAATTTTTCTGAATGGAAAAAAATAATGGTAAAAAAATTAGACACAAGGTTATAATTTTTTGCATATATTTTTTCAGTCGGCAGACAGCAAACTTAATTGTTGAAAACTGCCGACTGAAATATTAAGTAGTTGTGGAAATATAAAAAACTCTTTCTAAATATTATAAGATATTAATTATCAAGCAAAAGCCCATTAATAATTAAATACTTAAAACTAAGCAATTAATTATCCTATTTCACTTAATTTTTGCAAAAACTCATATTGCAGAATTGTGATTTTTCTTCCATCTATATTTATTATTCCATCTTTTTTTAGGTCGCTAAGTAGTCTTACAGTGTTTTCCATAGACATTGAACAAAGCTCCGAAAGTTCCTTTCGTGTAATAGCAAGCGAAAATTCTCTGCTTTCGTAAATATTGTCTGAAAAATGCAAAAGCATTTCGGCTAAGCGTCCTCTTACTTGTTTTTGATTAAAATCTACAACTTTTTGAAAAACATGATTGGTGCAACTGCTTATGTTTTTAGTTATTTCAAAAAGGAAATCGTTATTCTTCTTAGTTATATCTACAAAAAAATCTTTTTGTATCATACAAACCATAGAATCTTCTATTGCAGATACAGAAAATTTGTATCTATCGTCTGTAAAAACAGATTGAAGACCAATATAATTTCCTTGTTTTTGTAATTTTAGAATAATATTTTTCTTTTTTCCTTCTAAAAATATTTTTACTTGTCCTTTGGCAAGATACAAAACATGAGTTACGTCAGAGCCTTGTTTGCTAATATTCTCCCCTTTTTTAAAATTTACAATTAGACAACTATTTTGAATAAGATTAATATCCTTCTCTCTTAAAGTATTCAAATATTTTGAACGATAGGGGCATGTTGCACAGCTGTTGGGTTTTGAAAATTTTGGCATAATTTATATTTGTTTATTGGTAAATTGGTTTATTAGTTTATTGGTTTATTAGTTTATTAGTTTATTAGTTTATTGGTTTATTAGTTTATTGGTTTATTGGTTATTGGTTATTTTTCTATTAAAGTTATAAAATTAATAAGGTTAGTTACAATAGTTCGTTATTTTTTCACTTAACATTTTAATTTTAAATAAATTAACTACAATAATTTATTGAAATTTATTCTTATCATAAATAATTGATTTATTGCATTTTAATTAAAAACTAAAGACTAAAAACTAAAAACTTAACGAAGTGTTGTATTAATTAGAGTATGTCCATACAGTCAGTTGTTTTTATAAATATTTTAAATAAATAAAAAATTATCTGCTGTAAAGCAAGAATTTAACAATAAAACAATTTAACAATTTTTACTTTATAGACAGACACTAATTATGTAATTTTTTTTAATGATATAAAATTTAATACAGTCGTTTAGTGTTTTAGTTCGTAACTTTATCTCCATAAAAAAGGTTTTTATCAATAAATTTCATTATGATTTAGCAAAAATATAATTATTTTCTATAATAACAAAAAAAACAATGATAATAATCAACAAATTTTAAAAATAACATTTTTTTTAACTATTTTTTGTTTTTTTCAAAAATAATTATTAACTTTGTGGCTCGTGTTATATAAAAGCATATAAATATCTTAATAATTTAATTTATGGCAAAAGTAGTTATTCTTGGAGCAGGTATCTCTGGACACACTGCCGCACAAATTGCAAAACGAAAATTAGGCAAATCTCACGAAGTTGTGGTTGTTAGCCCAAATAGCAATTATCAGTGGGTTCCTTCAAATATTTGGGTTGGTGTTGGACTTATGACTCCCGACCAAGTTAAGTTTAAGTTAGCTCCTGTTTATAAAAAAATGGGCGTAATTTATAAGCAAGCTCTTGCTCTTTCTATTCACCCTGAGGGAGATAAGGATACAGAAAAGGGTTTTGTTTCCATAAAATATGTTGCAGGCGAACAGGCAAACAAAGAAGAGAAAGTAGAATATGACTATTTGATAAATGCAACAGGACCAAAATTAAATTTTGCTGGAACAGAAGGACTTGGACCAGATAAGTTTACAAACTCTGTTTGCACTTATGGGCATGCAGACGAGGCATGGAAAAATTTGCAAACTTCTTTTGAAAAATTAGAAAAAGGTGAAAAACAAACTTTTTTAATTGGAACAGGACACCCAATGGCAACTTGTCAGGGAGCAGCTTTTGAATATGCCTTAAATATTGCTTTTGAAGTAAATAAACGAAAATTAAATCATCTTGCAGATATTTGCTGGATTTCTAACGAATATGAACTTGGCGATTTTGGAATGGGGGGAGCTTATGTAAAAAGAAATGGCTATGTTACACCTACCAAAATTTTTACCGAGTCGGTATTAAAAGAATACGGCATAAGATGGATAAAACGAGCGGGAGTTTATAAAGTAGAAAAAGGAAAGGCTCATTATCAGAACTTAAAAGGAGAATACCTATCCGAAGATTTTGATTATGCGATGCTTATACCCGGATTTGCAGGAGCAGGAATGAAAGCCTTTGACAAAAATGGTGAAGATATTTCGTCCAAAGTTTTTGCAGCAAACGGAATGATGAAGGTTGATGCAGACTATACGTCAAAGCCTTACGAAGACTGGCGTGCAAGCGATTGGCCAAAAAATTATCAAAGCCCTGTTTACGATAATATGTATGCCGCAGGAATTGCTTTTGCTCCCCCTCACGGAATGTCTAAGCCAATGGTGAACCCAAATGGCATGTCGATTACTCCAACTCCTCCAAGAACTGGTATGCCATCGGGAGTTATAGGACGAGTGGTTGCCGAAAATATTGCACACAGAATTAAAACTGGAAAACATGAAAACCCTCACGAAGCATCAATGACTACAATGGGGGCGGCTTGTATTGTTTCTGCTGGTTATGGAATAAGAAAAGGACAAGCTGCTGTTATGACAGTAAATCCTATTGTGCCAGACTGGGAAAAATATCCAAAATGGGGACGAAAACTAAATGACACTGTTGGCGAAGTAGGTCTTGCAGGGCATTGGATGAAACTTTTTATGCACTATATGTTCCTATATAAAGCAAAAGCAAAACCTCTCTGGTGGATGATTCCAGAATAATATTTTTAGTAAGTGTTTGGTTTTGAGTTTTTAATGGGCTTTCGCCTGATAAGTAACATATTATAAATTTAAAAAGTGTTGCTTATATTTACACAAATACTTTGTTAGGAAATTTAAAATTAATAATTAAAAACTCAAAACTAATCACTCAATTTATTAGCTTAATTATCAGGCGAAAGCCAATTAAAATTAAAAATTAAAAACTCAAAATTAAAAACTTATATAAATTATGGCAAGTAAAAATACAAAAAAAACAGTTCCATACAGCGACAATTCTTTTGGAACAGAACCTACGGGATACGTAAAATTTTGGAGAACTTGTATTATAAAACAATATTTTAGATTTTTTCTTTTAAATCTTAAAATAATGAAAATAGTAATAAAAGGACATTCATAGAAAAAACTTTCTGTGCGAATGTTATTAATAAAAAAACTCATTATTCATAAAATTTATGATAATGAGTTTTTTTTATTTTTTTCTAAAATATATCCAACAATTCTTTTAGTTCCTTAATTTCGTAAGTTGGTTTGTGAGGAAGGTTTGTAAGTCCGTCTCTATTGAAAAAAACTTGGTCTATACTTGCATTTTTTGCACCAATAATGTCTGTTTCAAAGTTGTCTCCAATGATAATACATTTTTCTGGAGTTGTATTTATTTGTTTTAAAGCATATTCAAATATTTTATCGTCAGGTTTTAACGCATTTGACTCTTCTGAAGTAATAATGTTTGTGAAGTATGGTTCTAATTTAGAATTTCGGATTTTTAAAAATTGGACTTCAAAAAAACCGTTTGTAATTATATGTAATTTATATCTTTTGTTCAGATTAATAATTGTGCTATAAGCATCTTTTATTAGCTTAGTTTTCATGGTAGTGTTTGCAAGATATTCTGCATTCAACTTGTTAGAAAACTGACTGTCGTCAATGCCTATTTCACTCAAAGTCAGATAGAAACGATTTAAACCGAGAGTAAATTTTGTAATTTCTTTATTTTGATATCTTATCCATAATTCTTTGTTGTGCTTATGGTAAATTTTAGAAAAATGCTCAAAACTTTCAAATCTTTTTCCCAGATTTCTATTGATGTAAACTTCTTTTAGGCTTTCTTCTGAATTTGTATCAAAATCCCAAATTGTGTTATCTAAATCAAACAATAAGTGTTCGTATTTTTTCATATTTTTTAGTAAGTAATGTGAATTAATTGGCATTAAAAAGTTTACACCATAGAAATAGAAAAATTAGCTTATTTTAAAACAATTACGAGAAATTTAGATGTTTCCCAAAATTTTTCTACATCTTTTATTTTAAAAGCAGAAACATTGCCATTTGTTTCAATTATTTCATAAGCACTGCTTGGGTGTGAAGTCATTAATTCTATTTTTTTAGAATTTAGTTTAATTTCCTTAGTGTTGCGAATATCTATTTTAGTAAAATATGTTTTATCAAATTCGTCGTCAAGTTCTATTTTTTTAAAAACTCCACCTTTTGTAATAACGTTGTGTTCAATAAGTTCTTTTTTAGTTCCATAAACATAATAAGCAGTATTTAATTTTTCGTCTTGGTTGTTGATAATATCTTCTTGCTCTTCGCCAATTTTTTTCAAAGTATCAATATCTGAATTTAGATCGGTAATTTCTGTATTAAGTTCGTCTATTTTAATATTTAGGTTTTCTAATTTTGTTTTTAGAGCTGCTAATTCTGCATCTTGAGTAGCAAGTTGCGATGTGTAAAGTTCTATTGTTTTTTCAAGTTTAGAATTTTTGCCTCCCGAGTTTTTTAACTTAGTTTTTAACGATTGGATTGTTTGCTTATTTTCAGTCATCAAATCATAAATAACTCCCATATCTTGATTTATTTGGTCTTTCATCTCTCCGGGCAAATTGTCGCCAGAGGCTTGCTCGCTTATGATATTTTCTTTTTCTTTTATTGTATTCAAATTTTGCTGAATTTCGTTAAAAGCCTGTAAATATTCATCTATTTTTATCTCTCCATCTTGAGAAACTCCGAGTAAACTGTCGTTTTGTGCTTTAAGTCGCTCTATCTCTGCATTGTTGCCACAACTAAATAATAACAACATTGGCATTGCAATAATAATAAAAATTTGTAACTTTTTCATATTTTATAAGTTTTAAAATTTAGTGAAATTTATTTTATTTAGACAACAAAGTTAAATAAAAATTGGATAATATTAAAATTCTTTTTTTTTCTTAAATAAATAATAATTCTTGTAAGAAATATCAATTTCACAAATCCCTGTTTTACAAATAATTAACATTGATTCTGATAATTATGATTAATAATTTGAAAAATGTTATTTTATAAAACTTAAAAATTATTATCTTTGTGAAAATTTTCAAAATATAATAAAATAGAATATATAATAAGTTAATGAACAATAAATAATTGATAATAAACAATTAGCTGTTGCCTGTAAATTAAAATATTACAAAATATTAAACGTCTTTTTTTTATAACTATTTATACAACAAAAAACAATAAAGAAGACTTTTATTTATAATTGTTATATTAATAAATCACAGGAAAACAACACATTAACGATATAACAACTTTTTGCAATATTTTTATTCAAATAACGCTACCAAATTATTATTTTCCGAAAATTGTCCTTATAGTTTTACAAATTTTATATTTTAAATATGAAAAAAATATTACTAACTATTATAATTAGTTCATTATTTTTTGTAGCATATTCGCAAGAAAAACAACAGATTTACGACCCCAATATAGATGCCAACAAAGTTTTGCAATCTGCAATAGACAAGGCTCAAAAAGAAAACAAACATGTTTTTATCCAAATTGGAGGAAACTGGTGTCCTTGGTGCATAAAGTTACACAATTTTTATACCACAAATAAAAGTTTAGACTCCTTGCTAAATGCAGATTATGTTCCTATTGTAATAAATTACAGCAAAGAGAATAAGAATTTGGATATTATGGAAAAATTTGAATATCCACAACGTTTTGGTTTTCCTGTTTTGATAATTTTAGACTCAGACGGAAGGAGACTTCACACACAAAACACGGCATACTTAGAAGCAGGCAAAGGATATAATGAAAAAATATTTACAGAATTTCTTAAATCGTGGAACAAAGCGGCATTAGCCCCCGAGCAATATAAATAAGTTAAGTGCTTTGTTTTGAGTGTTTTATTTTTAATAGGCTTTCGCCTGATAACTAATTTATTGGTGAAATAAAAAAATATTTTTATTCGTCTAAAATATTTGAAAAAACAGTCTCTAAATAGTTTATTTATAATAATATTTATTACTAAAAAACGTAAAACTATGAAAAAAACTCAAATAATAATTTTGATACTATTTTTAAGTATAAATATTTTTGCACAAAATTGGCAACCAGTTAATAAAACATATATTTACAACTATCAAATAGATACAACCGACTATATTACTAATACAATAAAAGTGGATTCGGTGGAAATAATTGAGGGCGATTCAGTTTTTTATTTTAATCGTATTATGACAAATTGCGATAC
>Ga0193956_1000461_pt1 | contig 18765 bp, 20 predicted proteins | sample BB_7_MG_FD_140358 | JGI IMG/M metagenome (GOLD analysis project Ga0193956, IMG submission 140358) | Microbial mat bacterial communities from the Broadkill River, Lewes, Delaware, United States - BB_7_MG | ecosystem: Environmental > Aquatic > Freshwater > River > Microbial mats | place: USA...
ACGAGTTTATAAACAAAAAAGCACAGTTTTTGTTTGTTTCAGCAACTCCAAGTCCATTAGAGTTAGAACTCTCAGGTGATAATACGGCTGAGCAAATCATAAGACCAACAGGACTACTTGACCCAATTGTAGAGATTATGGATAGTGAGTTTCAAGTAGAAACTCTTTTTGATGAAATCAAAAAAACAGTTGATAAAAATGAGAGAGTTTTAGTTACAACTTTAACTAAAAAGATGAGTGAAGAGCTAAGCCGTTACTATTCAGAACTTGGACTAAAAGTCAAATACATGCACTCTGATACAGATGCGATTGAAAGAAACCAAATCATACGAGCTTTAAGGCTTGGAGAGTTTGATATACTCATAGGTATCAACTTGCTTCGTGAGGGACTAGACTTGCCCGAAGTCTCTTTAGTAGCAATTTTGGATGCTGATAAAGAAGGATTTTTAAGAAGTAAAACAAGCTTAGTACAAACCATGGGAAGAGCTGCAAGAAATCTCAATGGTCGAGTTATCATGTTTGCAAAGCGCATCACCGATTCTATGAAATATGCTATAGAGTTAACCCAGACACGAAGAAAAATACAAGAAGAGTATAATAAACAAAACAATATCACTCCAGCATCTACTTCAAGGATTTTAGATGAAAACCTGAAAGTTGAAGACTTAGGTGAACTTTTTAATAAGATGGATAAAAAGGATAAAATTCCTCCAACTGAAAAGAAAAAAATCTTAAAAGAGATGACAAAAGCTATGCATGAAGCTGCGAAGGCACTAGAGTTTGAAAAAGCTGCTAAGCTAAGAGATAAAATAGCAAGTTTGAGAAAAGCGTAATTCATGTTATAATTAGGCAAAGGAGTTAGTTATGCAAGTTGGTGGTTCTTTAAATCCATCGTTGATAAGAGTTTCAAATGAACAGAATAATGACCAAAAAACTTCTCAGACTAGTGAAAAAGTAGAACAAAAAGACGAACTCTCAACCTCCGAAAAAGCACAAGTAGCAAAACTCCAAACTATTGATCAAAAAGTAAAAGAACATGAAGCAGCACATATTGGAGCTGGAGGCAGTGTTATAAAAAGTGGTGCAAACTTTTCGTATACAAAAGGCCCTGATAATCAGCTTTATGCTACAGGAGGTGAAGTTAGCATAGATACTTCTAGTGAAGCAACACCCGAAGAAACTATTGCAAAGATGCAACTTATCCGTGCTGCTGCTCTCGCTCCAGCTGATCCAAGCGGTACAGACTATAAAGTAGCTTCAACTGCTTCATTATTAGAGATGAAAGCCAGACTTGAGCTCTCACAAGAACTTAAAGATGAATTAGCGCAAAAAAACATATCACAATATGCCAACAATGAAGAGAGCGAATATAATTTCGCTTAAAAAAACCTTTACCTTAATGTAATCTTTTTTGTGATAAAATAAGAAAAACAACACAAGGGGAATATAGTGTCTAGTATCAATGACCCAAAAAACTATATCAACAGAGAGCTTTCATGGTTAAGATTTAATACTCGTGTTTTGAGTGAATCAACGAAAAAAGAGCTACCATTACTTGAAAGACTCAAATTTTTAGCCATTTATGCAACCAATTTAGATGAATTTTATATGATTAGAGTTGCTGGGCTAAAACAACTTTTTTCTGCTGGTGTTATAGTTACAGGTACTGATGAGATGACTCCACTAGATCAACTTCGTGAAATAAGAAGCTACATTTTAAATGAAAAAAATGCACTTGAAGATAATTATAAAACTATTGTCAAAAAACTTGAAGATGAAAATCTTTTTATCACAAACTATAGTGAGCTTAACAAAGAGGACAAAAAGCTAGCAGATGAGTACTTTTTTTCTAATATTCTTCCAGTTTCAGTTCCAATTGCTGTTAATGCAACACATCCATTTCCTCATCTTAACAATTTGGGATTTTCATTGGCTGTGAAACTTCAAGATGAAAAAAACTCAGAAAATTATAAATATGGAATGATAAGGATACCTCGCGTTTTACCTCGTTTTTATCAAGTTTCTGACAACACATATGTGCCTATTGAGAGTATTGTTGAAAAACATGCCGAAGAGATTTTTCCAGGCTATCGGCTTATAGCTTCAGCAGCATTTAGAGTCACAAGAAATGCCGATATGATTATAGAAGAAGAAGAAGCCGATGATTTTATGATGATTATGGAACAAGGGCTAAAGCTCCGTCGTCGTGGTGCTTTTGTCAGACTTGAGATAGAAGAAAACCCTGATGAGGATTTAATGAAATTTTTAAATTCTCATATGCAAATTTTTTCTAAAGATATTTATAAATATAACATACCATTAAACCTAGGAGCACTTTGGGAGATAATCAGCAATAAGGATTTTTCTTATCTCACTTTGCAACCACACAATCCAAAAATACTGCCACCATTTAACAAAAATGAGTCTGTTTTTAAAATATTGGCAAAACAAGATGCACTTTTGCTTCACCCTTATGAAAGCTTTGAAACTGTAACTAAACTCTTAAGAGATGCTTCTAAAGATCCTGCTGTTATTTCTATTAGAACTACGCTTTACCGGGTAGAAAAAAACTCTCAGATTATTCAAGCTTTGATTGATGCTGCAAGTGATGGTAAACAAGTGACGGTTATGGTTGAACTTAAAGCAAGATTTGATGAAGAAAACAATCTACACTGGGCAAAAGCATTAGAACAAGCTGGGGCACATGTTATATATGGAATTACAGGATTTAAAATCCATGCAAAAGTTACTCAAATAATCCGACAAGAAGCAGGAGAGCTAAAATTTTACATGCATCTAGGAACTGGTAACTACAATGCAACCACAGCCAAAATCTATACAGATGTAAGTTTACTTACATGTAAAGAAGAGTTTGCTAAAGATACAACTACATTTTTTCATATTCTCTCTGGGTTTTCAAAAAATAGAAAACTTGACTGTTTGAGTATGTCACCAACACAAATAAAGCCAAAACTCATCTCTTTGATAAATGCTGAAGGCAAAGTTGGAAAAGATGGTTGTATAATCTTAAAAATGAATGCTTTAGTTGATAATGATGTCATAAAAGCTCTATATAATGCTTCAAAAGCAGGAGCGACTATAAAGCTAATCATAAGAGGTATCTGTTGCCTTCGTCCAGGAATTCCAGAACTAAGTGAAAATATAACAGTTAAATCAATCATAGGTCGTTATTTGGAGCACTCACGAGTTTTTTACTTTAAAAATAGTGATCCTACACTTTTTATTGCAAGTGCTGATTGTATGCCAAGGAACCTTGAGAGAAGGCTTGAACTGATGACACCTATATTTGAGAAGTCACTTCAAGAAAAACTTTTTGAAATGTTGCAACTCCAAATCACCGATAATATGCTAAGCTGGGATTTGAACAATGAAGGCGAATATATCAAAACAGAAAAAGGTAAAGATAAAGCCATCAACAATCATGAAATTTTGGAAGAATATATAAATAAGATCTACAGAACTATGAAAAAAGACACCACTTCTAGTAAAGCTGAACATTTAGCTAGAAAATTATTTAAGGAGAGCTAAATGATAATGAAGTTTAAAAAAAACTCACCAAAGATAAAAAAACGAGTATTTATTGCACCTAGTGCTGATGTTATTGGTGAAGTAAAAATAGGTAATGATAGCGCGATATGGTTTGGATGTGTTATTCGTGGAGATATTCATAAGATTAAAATAGGCAAAAGAACAAATATACAAGATTTAAGTATGATTCATGTAACACACTATACTAAAAAAGACAAGAGTGATGGCAATCCAACTATTATAGGTAATGATGTAACAGTTGGACATAAAGTTATGCTACATGGTTGCACAATTGAAAATGCTTGTTTGATTGGTATGAGTGCTACAATACTTGATGGTGCCGTAATAGGGAAAGAATCAATAGTAGGAGCAAATGCTCTTGTAACCAAAGATAAAAAATTTCCTCCAAGATCGTTGATTATGGGAAGTCCTGCTAAAGTTGTTAAAGAATTAAATGAAGAAGAGATAGCTTTTCTATATAAGTCAGCTAAAAACTATGTAAAATTTAAAGATACATACTTAAAAGAAATGTTATAATCAAAAAAAATTTGGGTGGAGATTATTTTGAAAAAAATTTTATTGTTATTGGTTGTTTGTTCAGTACTGCTTCAAGCAAATAACTACACTAATGCAATGCGTGCATATAGAAATGGTGATTTTAATAAAGCGAAAGTACTTTTTGAGTTATCAGCAACAAAAGATGGTACTGTCCACGCCCAATATATGTTAGGAAGAATGTACCTCAATGGTGAAGGTGTTACACAAAATATCGATATAGCATTGAAACTTTTAAATTATGCTTTTGATTCTGGAAATATTCCTGCTGGTTGTTATATTTCTGAAGCTTATATGAAAAAAGGTATAAACTCTTCGCTTATAGCAGAAGGCTTAGTAGCAGGATTAAGAAAAAGAGTGCCTCACTGCAAAAAAGTTTTTGCTGAGTACAAAGCTTACTCATTTCCAGTAGAATTTAACTATCAGTAGTTGATTTTTCTTTTTTCTTTTTTCTTTTTTTGGGATTTGGTTTTGCAAATCGAACCAAGTCTTCTGTGCTAATTACAGACTCTGGAATATTTTCAAGACTTTTTTGAAAAACAACATTAGCTGCGTAAGCATCAGAGTATGCACGGTGATGTTGTTCTACTTTTATATTTAGTTCTTGAATTAGATGCCCGAGTCCATACCTTTCAGCTTTAATTGTTTTTTTAGCTAAATCAATACTACAAATCTTTCTATTTAGTAGTGGTCCAAAACCAGCTTTTTCCATAGAATAAGATATGAAATTATAATCAAAATTAACATTGTGAGCAACAAAAACTGCATCACTCAAAAACAGTCTAAATTTTTCCAAAATTGCACTTAAAGATGGTGCACCTTTTAAATCATCTAAAGTTATATTTGTAAGATAAACTATATTTTCAGGTATTTCATCTGCTTTTACAAACGATTCAAATCTATCTATAATCTTTCCATTTTGAACCATTGCTGCCCCAATTTCAATGATTTGTGCATAATCTGGTTTACTCCCATTTGTCTCAATATCAACAATACAAAACTTCTGCTTTTCAATTGGGCTGAAAGTTGTTTCTAGTGCTACAAGGCTACTATTGAGTTCAACCAAAGGTAATCCTAAAACTCTTAGATTTTCTATACTCTCGTTTATAAACTCAAAGTCATAATTTTTTAGTTCTTTAATTTGCTTTAATTTTGCCCTACACTCCAAAAATGGCTGCGGATTTAATGCCATTTTTTGTACTAATTTATCAAAGTTTTTCAAATAAGAACCTTTTGCATAAACTCTTCAATTTTTTTACAATCTTTTTTACCTTTTTCTTTTTCAACTCCACTACTCAAATCAAAACCATAAAAATTAAAATGCTTTAATTCTTCTATATTTTGAGCATTTAAACCACCTGCTAAAATAATCTTTGAACAATCTACATCTTCAAACCAACTCATATCTACTCTTTTACCTTCTCCACCATAACTCTCTACAAAAGCATCTACAATACGGTATTCGTCACTATACTGTTCTATATCTTCCTTGCTCGTAGCCCTAGTAACTTTTAAATATGGATATTCTAATCCTTCAAATAAAACATCTTCTGCTTCAAAATGAATCTGTGCTAAGCTCATATGTGCCTTTTTACATGTAGAGTTAATTTCGAAACATGTAGAGTTCACAAAAAGCCCTACTTTCTCTACGAAAGGAGGTAGTTGTTTTACAATTTCTAAAGCTTTTTTTGGGGTTATATAACGAGGTGATTTTTCATAAAATACAAATCCCAAAGCATCTGCACCATTTTTAATAGCACATAAAGCATCTTCAAGATTTGTGATACCACAGATTTTAATACGCACTATTTTAAACTACTTATTGCTTCTTTGTATGATGGATTTGAAAAAACATAATTTCCTGCTACCACAATATCTACGCCTGCATCTTCAAGTATTTTTACATTTTTATCATTGACTCCACCATCAACTTCGATAAGTGTACTTAAACCTTTTGCATTAATCATTGCTTTTAATCTTTTTGCTTTTTCTACAACTGAACTTATAAATTTCTGTCCACCAAACCCAGGATTAACACTCATCAAAAGAACCATATCTAAATCTTCTAAAAGATACTCAATAGCTTCTGGTGGTGTATGAGGATTTAAAACAATTGCTGGCTTTATCCCTAAAGCTCTAATTTTTTGAATCAATCTATGCGGATGTTTCTCTTCTTCAATATGGAAAGAAATATATTCAGGTTTAAATGGTGCAAATAAATCCACAAAAAATGAATTATTTTCAACCATAAGGTGAATATCAAGAGGTTTTGTAGCGGCTTTTGCAACTGCTTGAACAACAACAGGACCTATAGTGTGATTTGGAACAAAATGACCATCCATAACATCTACATGTACAAAATCACATCCGCCATCACATATATCTTTTATCTCTTCATTTAACTTTCCAAAATCTGCAGAAAGTATACTAGGGGCTATTTTCATTTTCATCCTTCATTATCTAGTTAAAAATAGTGTCAAGTTTTGTCCATTTGCACTCAAATCTACTTGTGCGCCACGACTATTTTGTTGTGAAGCTATAACATCTTCAACACACTCAAAAGTCCTTGGCATAGTCACATCAACTTTTATATTTTTTTTATGTAACTGCTGAGAAATTTTTCCACCTATTATGTGTATAAATTCTCCGAATGCTTCTAAAATATCAGCTTCGTTACTATCTTCTTCAAGCAAGATTTTGCAAGCATCTTTTGCAATCGACTTTTCAAAAATCAATATCAATATGCCTTCAATTTCTCCGTAAAAACCAATAGAAACACTTAGCATATTTTCAGCATTAGAAATCTCTAATGGTTGAATATTAATCGATTTTCGATGCGTATTATATCCTGAAAGTACTTCGATTGTCTTTACAGCAGATTCAGTTATAGTAGACAATGATCCAATAAGTTTTTTTGTTATTCCCTTGCCTTTTTTAACAACACTTGAGCTTTCATGAGCCTCTTTCATGATTTCTTTATCATCAAAAAGGGCCTTTAAACTTGGATAAGTTAGCACTCCTGCATCTTCTAAATCATTAGTGAGTTTATCAGTTATTTTTCTAGTATTCAATCCAGTAATTACAATAGTTGCACCATATTCTGCACCTGCTGTTGAAAGTTTTGCTATAAAATTTACACCATGAACATTGATTGAAGAAACAGCATCGCTATCAAATATAAACAGTTTAAATCCTACTTTTAGTGAATTATTATGATAAACCATATCAAAAATTTTAGCTACTGCAGAATCTACAAATCCTTTTAGTGTATAAATAATTATATTATCTCTTATATATACTGTTGGTGTCTTATCAAGCTTTCCAAGATAGGCATTTCTTATTATAAATTCTGCATCATGTTTTTTAGCTAAAAAATCATTTTCGTCTTTTGCAACAACTGGTGTATATCCTCTTTCATAAAGTTCCATACTAAGTTGGTTTTTTTGTTCACTTTTTTCAACATAAACAAGTATCTTTTTATCTTTTGCACTTTTTAAGTCATCTCCGATAAAAAGACTAACAATTGCAGAAGTATCAAAAAGTGAAAAATTTAAATTCGTAGGAAACATATCTAAAATCATCTTAAATTTTTTACTGTCATAATCACAAAACCCTACTATAGTTCCACACTTTTCTCTTACTTGTTGTAGCGTTTCAATAAGAACTGTAATTCCTCTCTTGTTAAAAAAAACAACTTTCTTTAACGAGATGAAAGCACCTTCAAGTTTTGATTGAATCAAAAAATCTGCATCAAAAGGAGAAATAATATCAATTGCATTTTCTCCATCTAAAAAACCTACTGGAGAAAAAAAAGCAACTTTTTGTTTTACTACAGGCCTCATCAGTCTTCTTCTTCTTGAATAATCTTATAAAAATTATTTAAAATATCATCATCAAAAACAGGTTCTAAATGAAATAAATCACTCAATCCAGCTTTGATAATTGCGGGTCTGCTCATTTCATAAACAAGCAGCAATCGAAGATAAGATATAAGAAGAGCATTTTCACCAAAATCACCCTCTTTTAAATCTCCTATTTTATTTATCATTTCTACTATATCGTCTGAAAAATCCCATTTTTTTGCAATCATTGCAGATATTTCAAAAAAAGTTCTATCTGTCATCTTATAAAATATAGTCTCATAGCTCATCTGTTTTTTATCTCTTAAAAGTTTAACCGTACTATTGATATCTCTAAAAAGCATTTCTGAAATTACAAAAGTTGCTGGTATTATGCTTATTGCTTGATTCAGAGAATTGTCATCTTTTCCTAAAAATTTTACTATTTTCCCCCAGTGATGAATAAGTCTTGCTTGGAAATCTTGAAATAAAGAAGTATTAAAGTCAAAAACTTCCCATTTTTTTGGTAAAATCAAAAGTAAATAATACCCATAAATCAACTGTTTCGCTTTAGATAAACCTAAAATTCCAAAAATTTGTCTTGCCTCTTTTACTTCATCTCTAAAGCCAAAAATAGGCTTATTAACTATATTTTGAAGATAGTGCATAAATGCCCTATCTTCACTTGCTATATCTGCAGCATGTACTAAATCACCATTATTTAGACTATCAATGCACAATTTAACAACTTTTGGCACAGGAGGTATTGTTTCAATATAATTATCAATTGTAGTTTCTGAAAGCATAATTTCTCCTAAAAAGATTAAGTCTCTATAGGATTGTATCTTTACTTTCATAAAACATTTATAAATCTTATGTTATGATAATAGACTATGTATACAAAACTTTAAGTAGATATTTTGCTTATTTTGTGTAAAATTCTCAAAAATTTTAAGGAAATTAATTATGGCAAGAAAATGTGCTATTACTGGCAAGGGTCCAATGAGTGGAAACAATGTTAGTCACGCTAAAAACAGAACAAAAAGAAGATTTCTTCCAAATCTAAGAACAGTAAGAGTTACTTTAGAAGATGGTACTACAAGAAAAATCAAAGTTGCGGCTTCAACACTAAGAACAATGAAGAAGAACGCTTAATAAATAAATTCCGCAAGGGGAGTAAGTGACACTAACTCAAAAGTTAAAAGTGCTTCTTAATTGGTCAACAAGATCAACTCCTCATATAGACTTAAACACTGAACTGTATCAACAGTTAAAACCATTTCGCCTCCCACTTATTCTCGTAGTACTTATGATTATGGTGGGAACGCTTGGTTATGTCATCATTGATGGCTTTACTTTGCTTGATGCAATCTACCAATCAGGCATCACTTTCACTACTGTTGGATTTGGAGAAATTTCTCCTATATCTCCGGCTGGGCGAATCTTCACTATTACTCTTATTATACTTGGATTTGGTGTATTTTCAATGTCAATAGGTATATTGGTTGAAGTTTTAAACAAAGGGCAACTTGTTAAAATCATAAAGGAGCGAAACATGTTATATAAAATCGCTAGGTTAAAAAATCATTTTGTAATTTGTCATCATAATGAAATTACAATAGAGCTTTCAAAGCAGTTTCGTGAAAATCATATACCTTTTGTAGTAATAGATACTAGAGAAGATTTACCAGAACTTGCACAAGAACACAAATACCCTTATTTTGTACAAGAAGATCCCCACACGGAAGAAGCACTTTTAAAATCTTATCTTTCAAGTGCAAAAGGTCTTATAACACTCAGTGAAAATACAGCTGACAATATCGCGCAGATTGCTTCAACAAGGCTTTACGAAAAAGAGATTGGACTAAAAAGACCATACTATATTATAGCAAATGCGACTCACGAAAAAGATATAGACAAACTGAAAAAACTTGGAGCTGATAGAGTTATAAGTGCAACAAAACTTATGGCTGAAAGATTAAGAGCTATGAGTCTTAGACCAGATATGGAAAATATGCTAGAGAAACTTTTATATAGAAAAGATGCTCCAATTGATATGGAAGAGATAAAAATTCCAGACCATTCTTGGATGCGTTTTAAAAAGCTTAAAGAGGCGAGACTCAGAGATGTAACAAATGTAAGTATAGTAGGAATTAGAGATGCTAATGACTCATTTATACCTATGCCTAAGGGTAATGTTTTAATAGGAACTGGATCAAAACTTTTAGTTATAGGAACTGGCGAAAGCATTAGAGCAACAAAAAGAATAATTAGAAAAAAACAAAAACCGGAAGAGTTAAAATATGTTTGATATATTATCGTTAAAGAATGGACTAGAAAATGTTGAGGGATTTTATTGTGGTGGTGTTAGTAGCGGACTCAAAACTCAAAATAAAAATGATTTAGCTTTTATAAGAAGTGATGTACTTTGCAATGTTTCAGCTGTTTTTACGCAAAACAGATTTAAAGCTGCTCCTATTTGCCACTTTTTGAACTATGAAAAAAACTTCAAAACAAATTTTTTGTTAATGAACTCTAAAAATGCAAATGCAATGACAGGTCAAAAAGGTATTGAAGATATAGAAGAATTATTTTCAACTTTAAAAGAAAAAATACCTTCCATTAAAAATCCTATTATGAGTTCTACTGGTGTTATAGGATATAGATTAAACAAAGAAAAGATAACAGCTGCCTTTGATAAGTTTAATTTTGATGCTTGCAATTCAGATGATACTGCAAATGCTATTATGACAACTGATCAATTTAAAAAAGAGATTTGTTTGAAAATAGAACTTGAAGATGGAAACTTTTTTCATATAGCTGCTATTTGTAAAGGTGCAGGTATGATAAATCCTGCAATGGCAACAATGCTATGCTTTATCCTGACAGATGCAAATATACCAAAAAATGATATGGATGAGCTTTTACATGAAAGCGTTGAACAATCTTTTAACACTATAAGCGTCGATGGAGACACTTCTACAAATGACACCGTTATGCTCCTTAGTTCTGCTAAAAATGGTTATGATAAAACTGCTTTTAGTCAAGCACTCAATAGAATTACAAAATATCTCAGTCAAGAGATATTAAGAGATGGTGAAGGCTCAAACAAAGTAGTAGCTTTTGAAGTAAAAAATGCACTTAATCTTGAAGAAGCTAAAAAAGCAAGTATGGCACTTAGTAACTCTCTTTTAGTAAAAACTGCACTTTTTGGAGAGGATCCAAACTGGGGTAGAATTGCTTCAACTATAGGTGCTAGTAGAGTTACATGTAAAGAGGAAGATTTAGTAATCTCTTATGAAAATGTCGTTGTTTACTCAAAAGACAACCCAAGTTTAGATGAGCAAACAGAACAAAAAGCTTTTAAAGTTATGCAACAAGATTCTTACAAGATAACTTGTAATTTAAATGCTGGAAAAAGTTCTTTTACATCATATGGCTGTGACTTAAGCTATGAGTATGTAAAAATAAATGCTGATTATAGAACTTAATTTTCATCTACAAAAACAAAGATTAGTTAACCATAAAAATACTACGAGAGGATTTAAGATTGCAATATATGATCAAACAATCCTCGACTACTTTCAAACTTCACTAACCACTAGATATAAGAATAATTCTGATTTTTCATATTTATAATATTTAAAAAAATAAAATAATATTTTAATGCTATTGCAATAATAAACTTTTTTTCTTATAATTCTGTTCTTATTTTATTTTATTTAGTATTACTAAATAACTCTAATTTAAATATTATAATATTAGGAGCTTCTATTGAACAAAACTGTAATAATCTCTTTTATGTGTACTAGTATACTTTTGGGAGCTGAATTAAGTCCGATTACTATAGAAAGTGAATACGAATCTAATCCTACTGAACAATCTTTGAATCCTCTTAAAGAGCGTTTCGATATAAGTGCTAAAGGGATAGAACTTTTTGGTAATGTTGCTCAAACATCCGCTTATAAAGTACTTGATTTAGAGCCTGGATTCATCGTAGAATCTCTTGATGCTTATGGTTTAAGTAAAACTGATGCACGCTCAAGAGGTGTTGATAGTAATTTTATGTCGGTCAACTTAGAGGGTGTTCCAAGTTACTCTATTCGTCCAATAGGTCCAAGAGATGATATTTATGATTTGGAAAATATGCAGAAAATTGAACACTATAATGGCGCTTTAAATCCTGATGCTGGTGGTGGTGTGGGAAATAAAGCTGGTCTTATAGATATGAAAATTCGCTATTCTAGTGATATTCCTAGTGGCTTAATATCCACTACTTTGGGTGAGGAGAACTTTTATAAAGTTTTTACAAGGGTAGATAGTGGATTGATAAATGAATATTTTAAAGTTTTTGCATCTTTGAGTCAAGCTAATGGCAAAAAATGGAAAGGTAAAGGTAATTTAGGGAAGAAAAATACTTTTACTTTAGGAATCAACTACTTAAAAGAAGATTTTCCACTCACACTTCTTTATTCTCATAGTGAACAAAAAAGGCATGATTTTAAAGGACTATCCTATGCTCAGATACAAGATTTAGATACGAACTATAATTTAGATTATGACACTGTAAATCTAAACACTCAAGATTATTATAAATACCACCAACAAGATTTAACATATGATGACATTCAGCTCTCTACAAAAAAAGAGTACTTAGGTGTAGAGTATTCTTTAAAACTCTATGGTTCAAAATATTTAGAAAAAAGTGAAGAAGGAAATGGCAGAGGAACTGTTGATGGGAAAAGAGCAGGACTCATACTTTCAAACAAAAAAGATTTTAATTCTTTTAGTGGAGAAATTGGATTATGGGGTGAACTCGCTTGGCTTGATAAGTATGTAGAAAAAGTTACAACAACTCCTTTAAGAACACACCAAGGTTGGAAGTGGCTCAACAAAAACGATGGAACACCAACGGAACTTTTTTCTCCTTATATTACTGCTTATAAAGAGTTTGATAAACTAAAAATCGAAACTGGACTTCGTTACATGTATTATAAAGAAAGTGCAAATGACACCTATTTTGGAAACAATTCATATAGTAATTATGATTCAGCTATAGACAATGGAACTAAAGTTCCTGGAGGACATGTTGATCCACTCAAGTATAGCATGTTTTTACCAACGCTAGGGCTAAGGTATGAGATGACTGAAGATACAGAGATTTTTGGTAAGTGGGGAAGAGGATATCAAAGGCCCTATAGATACTCCTTTGCTGCACAATATGCTGCAAATAAAAATGGGATAAGAACTAAATTACTCGCTGATGGAAAGGATTTAAATTACATTTTTCAATCATGGGAAATGGAGACTTCAGACCTTTTTGATATTGGGATTAGACACTATTTTGATTTTGGCGAAATAAGCTTAAACTCTTTTTACAATCTACACCACGATTTACTTTCAACTGCATACAATAATTCTTTAGCAATAGATTATCTACAAAATGTAGGTGAAGCTGTAGTATATGGTTTACAAATCCAAAGTAGTATAAAAGCAACAAATAATTTATGGTTTGCTATAAATCCAGCACTTACATTTAGCAAAGTTACAAAAGATATTATTTATAACAATGCAAGCTACTCTATTGAAGGCAATGAAGTGGCTGAAACCCCAAGATTTTCTCTCAAAGTTGCTGCTACTTACTCTTTAAAAAACCATTTAATTACTTTACAAGGTCGCTATATCGGTTCTAGATATGCAGATATTGAAAATACAGAAAAAATGGATGGATATACAACATGGGATGCTAGTTATGGATATAGTTTTAAAAATGTAGGATTTGCTAAATCTTTACATCTAACATTTAGTGTGAACAATATCTTTGATGAAAAATATGTTTCAAGCATAGGAACAGCTGATTTGCTAGATGACTCAACAACCTATTTTGCAGGTGCTCCAAGGAGCGTAGCCTTAAATATCAAAGGAACATTTTAATGCTATTTTACAAACTTCAAGAAAGTGCTTTACAAACTATACAAAAATATAATCTTAGTTTAGTCGAATCTGGTATGGGTTCTCAGTTTACTTATACAAAAATTACAGATAAAGTAAATGAGACTACTGGAATTTGTCTTACACCAAAAACAGAAGGTGTTAATGGAGGATGTGAAGGGAATTCTTTAATTGATACTCTGAAGCAAGGTAGTGCTTTTGATGCTGGAAAAAGAGCCTTTGGACTTTCAGCTATGAATGCAATATCACAATATTTAATAAAAAAAGAGAATCCTCAACTTCAAGAAGATTTAAGAAAAAGTTTAACAAAATTTATATTAAATAATACACACGAAAACTCCAAAATAGTTTTTATAGGACATCTACAACCTGTTGTCAAAGCACTTAAAGAACATAGAAATGATGTAAGTGTTTTTTGTAGACAACATACTGATGTAGCAAATAAAATTTTTAATGATGTATATGAATATGAAGCTATTAAAGAAGCGGATATTCTTATAATTACTGGAGCGACACTACTTGGGTCAACTATAGATGCTATTTTACATTTCGGACAAAATGTTCCAATCAAAGTCATCGCAGGATTTTCTGCTGGTATTTATCCTTCATGGTTAAAAGGTACTGGAATTACCCATGTGGCGAGCATCTATCTTGAAAATGTTAAACACTCAAGTTTACTCCATAACAAACTTGATGAAATTTTCACTTATCCATGCTATATTACAAAAGTTTAAATGTTTTATAATTGGCGTTTTTGGAGTATTTTGTGTTTTGTTTGTACAATCAATCTTTCATTTATTTACGCTTTTCCTACAACAGTGATAAATAAAAAAGATACTATAAAACAACCCTTACATGTAAAGGTTGTTTTATCTTCACCTAAGAAGATTTTAAATCCCATAAAAAAAAGTATAGTAAAACCTATTATTAAAACTAAAGCACCTAAAAAGGCTCATAAACACAAAATTTCTAAACCCATTGTAAAACAAAAAACAACAACACCTTTGCCTAAAATAGAATCTAAAAAAGATACTTATATACCAATAAAGAAACAAAAAATTACATCACAAAAAACTACCAAACAAAAAGAAAAAATTTTAATTGATAAAGAAGCAATAAAAAATAAATGGCTAACGAAATTAAGACAAAAGATAAAAGCAAATTTAAACTACCCCTATAAAGCCCAAAAAAGAAGACAAGAAGGAAGTGTAGAAGTCAAGTTGATAGTAAAAAGCAATGGTCATCTTGTTTCATCTAAAATTAGCAAATTAAGTACATATAAAAGTTTAAATAATGCTTCTTTAGAATTAATTCAAAATATCTTTCCTTTTTTACCATTTGAAAGCTCTATTTTTGGCCAAACTATTGAGGTTGTTATACCAATAAATTATAAATTAAAGGAGAAAAAATAGTGATACTTACATATATTAATCAAGGAGGTATTATCGCTTGGATTCTTTTAGCTATGGGAACTTTTGGACTCAGCATAACTATATATAAAACAATTGAATTTGCTTATATTTTAAAATATAAACAAAAATACCTCTCTTTGATTAAAGAACAAATGCATAAAAAAAATATCTTTGCTAAGGAGTATATAAATTCTTTTATTAACAAAAAAGAAGTTGGACTTCCTACTATACGAATAGTAGCTACAATTTCGCCCCTATTAGGATTGCTTGGTACTGTTATAGGTATTTTAATTACCTTTGAGACGATTTCTCAATCAGGTTTAGAAAATGTTAAACTTTTTGCTGATGGCATAGTATTAGCACTTATTACTACTATCATAGGACTTATTGTCTCTATTCCTCACTACATAGCTTATAACTATCTTATCCACCAGCTTGATTCACTTCAAATAGAATTAGAAAAAGAGTTTTTACTCTATGATAAAGAGGATATATGAAAAGACGAGAATACATAACCCCAGATATAACTCCTCTCATAGATATAGTTTTTTTACTCCTTATTTTCTTTTTGGTAAGCTCTGTTTTTAAAAAAGAAGAGATAGAGTTGCAAATTGATCTTCCATATGTCAAAGGAAAGACAATTGAACAAAAAACTAAAACTCTTACTATAAGTCTCAAAGATAAAAAAATTTTTATCAAAAAAAAATTAATTACAATACCAATTGAAAAAGCCCTTCTAATCTATCCCAAAGATTCTATAGTATATGTGTACATAGATAAAAAAACTTCTTATGAAAACATTCTTCCATTACTAAATACAATAAATAAATTAGGATTTCAAAACTTAAATTTAATGGGAATAAAAGGTGATGATTAGGAAAAATACTCAAAATTTTATATCTATTATTTACCTTTGATTAACCACTTTTTAGTTACAATATATTTATATTAATTCTTAGCCAATTGGTTAAAATATTAATAAAAGGGATTTTTTTGGACCTGTTCAGAAAAAAAACATTTCAACAAAAAGGAAAGATATGTTACATGAATACAGAGAGATAATTTCAGATATAAAAGTTAGCAATGCACATTTTGCAAAGATTTTTGAAAGACATAATGATCTAGACCAACAAATCACAGATGTGGAAGAAGGTCGTGAACATATGGAACAACTTACTCTTGAAACTATGAAAAAAGAGAAACTGAAACTAAAAGATGAAGCTTACGCTATTATTATGGCATATAAACAAGAACAAGAATCTTAGAAAATATAGTAGCCTCATATAGGCTACTATTAAAGTCTTACATGTACATTCGTCCCTTTTCCTTCAATTGAATCAATCACTAAATTTCCACTAAAAAGTTCTACTGAGTTTTTTACTATACTTAATCCTAAACCAAAACCTTTGATTTTTTTATTTCTTGACTCATCTACTCTATAAAACCTATCAGTAAGAAAAGGTAATTTTTCTTTAGAGACTCCGATACCTTCATCCTTTATAAAAAAATGAATTTTCTCATCTTTGTATAAAGAGATATAGATGTTTTTATTTTTAGGTGTATATTTTATGGCATTATCTATGAGATTTGAGAAGATTGATTCAAGTAAAACTGTATTTATTTTTGTGATAATATTCTCTAGTTTATTTACATGTAAAGAGATATTTTTATTTTTGAGTGCTTTATTATACTTCTCTACTACTTTTAAAAGTAAAGCATCAATACTACAAATCACATAAGAATTTCTAATATTCGTTTTTGAGTACCTAGAAAGAAGTAACAATCCATCTACTATATTTTTAATTTGTTCGGCTTCTTCATCTATAATTTTCATACTTTTAATATACTCTTCTGGCTCTCTTAGTTTATCTAGCGTGATTTCTACTTCACCTTTGATGACAGTTAGTGGAGTTTTGAGCTCATGTGAAACATCATTGTTAAATCTTTCTATCTTTTGGACTCCCTCTTTCAATCTTTTTATCATCCCATTAAAAGAGTCTACTAAATCCTTTATTTCATCATCATTTTTTGGCTGGTTTATTGTTTTTGAAAAGTCACTCACCGTAATTTCATTGGCTGTTTTTGTGATATTTTTTATAGGAATTAAAATCTTATCGATAAGTTTGCTTGCCAAAAATATTAAAATTAAAAGTAAAATTGGCTCTAGCACCCAAAGAGTATCTTCTACATTCTCAGCTTTGTTTTCAATATTTCTTTTAACAACTACAATATAAGTACCAGAAATTTTGAGTTTATAAAGACCATTGAAAACTTCTTCTTCATCTAAAATAAAAAATGCCTCTTTTTTTAAAAGAAAGTTTTTGATACTATCATAGTCTATATTTCCTCTTTTATGAACAATTGTTTTATCTTTTATGATAGCTACATCACAAGATGATAGAATACTGCTTTGTAAAACTTTATCTATATCAGCATTTAGATTATCTTTTATAAATATAGCTTTGTTATAAAGCTCATTCTCTACTTTCGCTATTATACTTTGTTCTAAAGTGTAATAAAAAGCAAAGCTAAAAATAAAAAGTGTGACAGTACTTACAACTGTGAACCACAAGAGCATCTTTGTTTTAATACTTCTAAACTTCAATTCTATATCCTAATCCTCTAAAACTTTTTATCAAATCTTTACCAATTTTTTTTCGTAAGTTATATATAGTTACTTGTATTACATTACTGTTGATATACTCTTCTTCTCTCCAAAGTTGTTCTTCTATCATAGCATTTGAGATAATTGCATTTTTATTTTTTACTAAAAATAGTAGAAGTTCATACTCTTTAAGACTTAAAAGTAATTCTTCATCATCTTTTTTAACTATTTTTGTATCTAAATCTATGACCAAATTTTGTATCTTTATAGTGTTACTTCCATTTGAGACAGTTCTTCTATAAAGCGCTTCAACTCTTGCTCGTAGTTCTTTAAAACTAAAAGGTTTTGGTAAGTAATCATCTGCGCCACTTTGAAGACCAGCTACTTTATCATCTATATCTGCTTTAGCAGTAAGCATAATGATAGGAGTTTTTATCTCTTTTTTTCTTAATTCCAAAAGAATTTCAAGTCCATTTTTACTCGGTAACATCCAATCAAGCACTATTACATCATAATGATTTGTACTAGCCATATACTCTCCATCATCCCCATTGGCAGCTACTTCAACTATATATTGGTATTCTCTAAAACCTCGTTCTAGTAAAGAGAGAATATGCTCATCATCTTCAATTATTAAAATTTTCATGCTCATATTATATCACTATTGCCATCTATTTATATGGTTTTTATACATATAACTAGCACTTTGATAATATGCGATAGCTTCACTTTCATCTTTTTTATTAATCGTCATATTTTTATATTTACTATTTTTGAGTGTCTGTTCTACTATTTTATACTCATCCATACTTTTATCTGGCTTCAATATAAAAAGTTTTTTCTTTTTTAGTAA
>Ga0193956_1000464_pt1 | contig 18711 bp, 11 predicted proteins | sample BB_7_MG_FD_140358 | JGI IMG/M metagenome (GOLD analysis project Ga0193956, IMG submission 140358) | Microbial mat bacterial communities from the Broadkill River, Lewes, Delaware, United States - BB_7_MG | ecosystem: Environmental > Aquatic > Freshwater > River > Microbial mats | place: USA...
ATTAGAAATTTAGAGGATATTTCTTATGCTAAATCTGTTGTAGCAGAGCAAGTTAAAGATAGTGGCTACACTATTTTGAATGCAAACTACGATTTTATTCTTGATATGCAAGACCGCCTTTACAATAAAGCTGTGTTATTCTCTGAAAATCAGACTAATACTGCCGTTAGACGGCATATAAAAAGTAATGGAATTGCTGTTACTATTGAAAACAAACATATTGTTATCTACGAAAATATGTTAAATATTACGGTGGCTCCTGTTAGTAAAATACCACTTCTTACCAACTTTAAACAACGCTTTAATACAGATAGCGTATTAGCTTCTGTTGCAGCTCTTTACTTGTCTGATGTAAATATTTCTGACATTAAGAATTTATTATTTAGTCTTTAAAAATAATTTAACTACTATATAGAATTATTTTTTTATATTTTAATTTTCAAAAGCTATTTTATGAAAAATATATAGTTTTACACTAATTTTTATTAGTATTTAATAAAAATTCAATATTTACATTTGTAAATTCAAATAATAATTTAAAAAAATCAAATAGTATTATATTAAATTCAAAAAGTAAGTTATAATTTACAATAAGTTATTTATGAAATTCAATAAATAAAATTATAATTTATAATAATATTTTACTAAATTCAATTATAATATTTAAAATTTTAAGTATATCTTTAATTAAGTTGTTTTATGTTGCTAATTATTATATTGTTATTTTAAAATAATAAAGTATATTTTAATAAAATTAAAGTAAAATTTACTAAAATGTATGTATATATTAAATATTTAATTAATTTCTTTTATCTAACTAATTATTAAGATATTCTTTATTTTAATATTTTTTTTTATTTTTGTATTTTAATATACAATTTGTAATTTAAAGTATAATTAGTTATTGTATTAATATAAAAATTATTAAATAATTTTATTACTAAATTGTTGTTTTACAGCAGTTTTTTTTTAATATTTGCAAAAATGACAAATAAGGAAAGTCTATAATAAAATTTTAAATTAATTAATTATTAATCAAACTAAATACCAAGATTATGAAAATTCAAAAAAAACTTTATTTATTTATTTTTTCAATATTAATATTTCAAAACATATTAGCACAAAACAGTGGAAATATTAATTATAATCAAAACATAAAACTATCTGAAACAGACCTTTATCTGGATTTTAGCAAAGATGAGCTAATTATTCAAGTAAAAGGAGTTTCAAATATTAAAGCAGATAATTATGTTGCAGTTTTTAGTGTAACTCAATTGGGGAAAACGGCAAAAGAGGTTAATGAACTCATTAATACACGAATAAATTCTGTAAAAACTTATTGTAAATCATTGGACTCCAAAATAGTTTTTTATACAGACATGATTTCCTTTGTGCCAATGTATGAGTATGAAGTAGAAAAGAAAGTTTTTAATAAAAAGACTTATAATGAGATACCTATTGGCTTTGAAATTAAGAAAAATATTCATATAAATTATACTAATACAGTGCAATTAGATGCTATTATTTCTGTGTGTGCCGAAAATGAAATCTACGATTTGGTTAGGGTAGATTATTTTGTTTCTGACATGGAAAAAAATAGAAAGGAAATGACAACAAAAGCAAATCTATTACTTAACGAAAAGATAAAATATTACGAGTCAATATTAAATATGGATTTTACTAATTCTAATAAAATAATTTCAGATAATTTTGCAACTTTTTATCCAGTAGAAAGTTATCAATCTTATAAAGCATATTCAAGTTCGTCTATTGAGAAGGAAAAAAGAGTAAATGTTAATGATATAACCAAATCTATGACAATGTATTATATGCCTAAATTTGATAAAAATTTTGATTTTGTAATTAATCCTGTGATTGTAGAGCCAGTAGTTCAATTAGTATATCAGATAAATATGAAAATTAAGTTTGAAAAAGAAAAACAAGAAGTAGTAAAACAAGAAAATTTTTATTATTTTATTACACCAAATGGCGAATTAAAAAAAATGGATATAAAATAAATTTCAGAAAATATTTTTCATTAATAAAATGCAATTATCACAACAAAACATATTGTCTATATCAAAAAATACTCTTGATTTGTCAAAAGAATATTTATTATCGCTTTCTGCCTATGGCGTAAATTCTGCATTTTTAACCAAGTTTGAAAATGAAATTGCAGAAGCCGAAAATTTGTTAAACAGAGATTTAGATATTATTAGATTAAAAGAACTTACTTTTGAGAAAAATATAGCCTTAGAAAATTGCTACAACTGGGGACGGCAGCTTGCCATTAGAATAGAAATTGGTTTTGGTAAAAAATCTAAAGAATATGTAAATTTTCCTTCAAAAAAATTATTAAATGCACAACGAAACGAAAAATTATTAATACCTTTGATGCAAGTAATAATAGAAATTTCGGAAAATTATGTAGAAAAATTATCAGAATTTGGGCTAACCGAAGAAACTATTTTGGAAGGCAAACAACTTTATGGAAATTTGAAAGAAATAAATGATTTGCAAAAAACAAGAAAAAATGAAAATAAACGAAAAACGAACGAAAGAAAATTCAAATTCCGAAACTTATACGAAACAGTAAATAAAATTAATAAAATAGGACGAATGGTTTTTAAAAGCGAGCCACACAAACGAAAACAATTTGTAAGTCCTTGGAAAAAATCGGTTCAAAATAATTCTGAAATTATTGAAGGGCTTGTAAATCCTGCTTCTACAAAAATAATTATTGAAAATTTGATAACCACAACTATCACTCTGAAAAACACAGGTGAACCCAGTTTGACTTTTTTTAGGTCAGATGACAATGCCTACAAAAAATATATTACACTACAAAAAAACGAGGAAAAACGGCTGAAAATTTCAACACTTGGAACAGGAAAAATGCTCAAAATAATAAACAACGATGAAAATAAAATTGGTGCTTACAGAATAGAATTGTAAATATTTTATTAAAATTTGTTTAAAAATATCCCAAAAAAATGATTAAAAATTTCAAAGAAGCAGTATTTTATAATTATATTGACCTTCCAAGTATGGAAGAGGATAGAAAAATTCAGATGCAAAAAAATAAATCAAAATTTATTATTTGGATTGTTGCCACAGTTGCGATATGTATAATTGTTTCGGTGATAGCAATAAAAAAAGATGCTGAGGTTTTTGTGGGATTTTCCTTTATTATCGGTTTTGGACTTTTGGTGATGAAACGAAACCAAATGCAAGGGGCTTTAAAATTGAAAATTAAAGAAAAGTTATTAAAAAATTTAGTCCGTAGTATAAGTCCAAGTATTACTTTTGACACATATAAAGTAATAGACCAAAAATTATATTTACGAAGCGAGCTAATAAAAAATTCTACTACTCGTATTGCAAAGAATTTTTTTAAGGGGGAAATAAATAATATTCGCTTTGATTTTTTTGAACTAAAACTATGGAAAACATCTTATATTCGTAGAAAATATCAGAATGATGTTATTTTTGATGGACCTTTTTTTGCCGTAAAATTTAAACGAAATTTTAGAGGACGAACAATTGTAGTTCCCGATAAGTATGAGAGCCAACTTGGTGAGATTGGAAGAGCTGTTCAACAACTGAACACCAACCGATTAAAAGAAAAATTGATGAGAATAGACAACTACGAATTTGAAAAACATTTTGCTGTATATTCCAACTATGAATCTGAAAGTAGAAAACTTTTGCAGAGCAATTTATGTAATTTATTAATAGATGAGAAAAATAAATCAAATGGAAAGGTTTATTTTTCTTGTATCGGAAATAAATTTTATTTAGGATTATACAATTATAAAGAAATATTTAAAATTAATGTAAATGAAGAAATAACCGAAAATAATTTGCAAAAATATTACGACGAAGTTGTGGATTATCTAAATTTAGTATTGCTTTTTTATTCCACTATTGAAGAAAATATGAATAATTAATATAAGTATAAATATACGAAAATTAATAGTTTTTTATTATATTTCAGAATATTAAAAATTCCATTTAGTAGCATTTATTGTATCTAAAATATTTCTAATAATTTCCCTTTCGCTAATTAAAATATCAAAAAAGCTGTAACGATTAATAATTACTATTTGTGAGTCTTTTTTGGCAACCAAAACATTTGCAAAATCATCTATATTTAAGCCTCGTATAACTATATCATTTTTAGCATAATACTGTTCATCTTCGTATCCTTTGTTAAAAATCAAAGTTCCTTTCATAATAAAGAGTATATCGTCCGAATTTTTATACCAAAGTTGTATTTCCTCATCTTTTTTAAGCTCTTTAACTTTTGTAAGTCTTGCAATATCAACAATAAGATTTTCAGGCACGCTAAATAATAGTGGATGTCTTTTTATTATTTTCACATTATCGGTTAGCAGTCGTCCGTTATTTGACAAAATATTCATTAATTGCTGTTTTTTTTCCGACATATTTGCCAGATAATCAAAGCATTTAATAGGATTTTCTGTATGAATAATTTTTGCAGCCGTAGAATATATCATTTCATCGGTGTGATATAGTGCAACAAAAATTTCATCGGGCATTTCGCTACGTCTAATTTTTTCTAATGTTTCATCTATTCTATCTTTTTTCCAAATTTTTATATCGTTGTAATCTCTTATTGCACTTGCTTTTGAGGTTTTTGAAATGTTTTTTTTATGCAATTTTCCGAGAAGTTCAATTGCTTTGGTAATTGTCCAAGTATCTAATTTGTCGTAATCTCTAACCACAATTGCTCTCAAACGCTCGGTAAAATTCATTTTTTGTTGCGGAAATTTATAGCTCAATCTTTTTATTTTTTGATGAGACGAAATATCATCAAATAAAGGAGTTATAAGTTTTTTTATGTCTTGAGTAAAAAAATTGTCAATAATTTCAAGAGCAAATATTGTGTCCTTTCCAATAATATTTTTTTGAATAAGTGTAATAATTCTTGGTTCGTATAAAAAGCTAAGTAAGAGGAATATAACTTCTAAATTTAGTTCTTTTTCTACGTCCAATGCCAAAAATAATTTCAGTGTATTTTTTTCTGTTTCAATTTCTTCTATTGTTGCAAAAATCCACAAAATATTTTCTACACTTTCGTCAAGTTTGTGCTTAATTATATCTACATCAGACTCTTCTGCTTGATATTTACAAAAATACAATGCCCAAATAACCGAAAGTTGCACCTTTCTATCTGGATAATTTATTCGTTTTAGTAATAATTTTTTAGCTTGTTTTGTTCCTATTTTTGCATAAATTTCTGTTATTTTTATAAGAATATTTGTATCTGCTTGATTATTAAAATATTCGTCTAACATTGGCAATGCAGTGCTTCCAAAATCGAGTAAAACATTTGCAACAATATGCTGATATTCAGGTATTTTAATAAAAGAAACTAATTTAGAAATAAGTTTGTCGCTTTTTATTCTAACACTCAGATTTATTGCCGACATTTTTACTATTTTATCACTGTCGTCTAATAAAGTCATAATAACCTCATCATTAGCTTCATATTTTCTTTTATTAATATATTTTATAAGTCTTAATTTGTCGGAAGTTTTTTTAGATTTTAAAAGATTTTGTGCTTCTTCTTCTGTAATTTTCTTAATATCAGAGTAGTCTAAATTTTCTTTTGCATGTTTTGCCATTTTTTCCAAGTCTGGCGGTAGTTCTTTGGTTTCTATTTTTTCTATGGATTTAGAAAGTCTTTTTCGCCAAGTTGGGTCAATATTTCTCAATATTGCTTTTTGATATTTTGGCTCATCTATAACTTCAAGCAAATTAGACGCATAGGCTTCCAATAGTTTTGGATTTGTTTCCGACAGTAGAATTGTGCTAAAATTTAAGGTTTCTTTATTTTCATTTTTTAGATTTTTTCTAAGTATTTCACCTCCATACTGGTAGCGGTCTGTTCCTCGTCTTTTGTCTTTGCTAAGGTCTGTTAAAATTTCTTTAATTTTTGTTTTGTATGCTTTATAAAGTTTTATTGATACAAAAATCCAAAAAATTAAGATAGGAAGAAAAAGTAGTGGAAAATATTCTAAATGAAAAACGCCATCTATAATTAAAATTTTATTTGCAACAAATAATAATACTCCAGCAATTGCAATGGAAAATTGCATAACTACTCCAACTTTTGTTTGCACAGCCATTTGTTTTTCTTTTGCAATTGGCTGATAAAGAACATTAAATGCTGGGTCATCAAGTCCTCTTCGCAATATTCTTTCCATAGATTTTGTAAGAACCATTAATATTAAAAAGAGTAGATTTGTTGCACCAATAACAAGCCCTGTTACGCTTGCCCCAAAAATAAGAAATGCTGCAACTACTGGCATTGCTGTAAGCCCCAGTTTTACTCCATATCTACTTAATAATCTGCGAGATGAATAGGAAATAATAAGTTCTCCTACTTTTAAAGCACCATATACAAGTCCTAAAAATTGTGCAACATTTTCGGGAGCTATTTGGGTCTTCATGCTTGACAGGAAGCCAAAGTCAATGATATATATCATAGACATTGAAATTGTAGCAGCAACAAATATCCAAATAAAATATTTGTCTTTTAATAAAATAATAAAACTGGTATCATTTTTTTTCTTTGTTTTTCTTTTTTCTTTGATTGCTTTTTTATGGTCTTCTTCGTCTTTTTCGGACTTTGAATACATAATAAAAAGTATAACTATACTGATAACCAAGCCAACAAGCCCAACATAAAGAAGGTTGTATAAATGCCCGATAATTGGTTTAAGCAAAGGTATTGCAAAGTAACTTAATATTGCTGCAAAAACTCCTCCCATATTAAATAGTCCAAAAAGTCTTTTTACTTGAACTAAGTTTAAAAACCTAAGAGACAAACCTCCTGCTTCAATGCCTGATAGTGAGATGAATGGCCAAGCCCAAATAAAAACAAATACACTTAAATATTTTTCGTCTATTCCGGGGTGTCCTAATCGTCCTAATATGCTGATTAATAGCATAAAAAGTAAGGCTCCGGAGAATAGCCATTTGCTGTTTATCTTTTTTTGAATCCAAGAGTAAAATGCCGTGCTAAAATAACCCATTAGTCCGGCAATTATGTAAGCATAAGGGAGTTGTTCGCTTCCATAATGGCTTATGAAAATAGAGTTGGCTGCAACAAAATAAAAGGCTATAAACCAACCAAGAAAGAAGCTGTGAAAAAAAAGTAGCATGAAAATTGTTACTTCTTTTTGTTTTAGTTCAAAATTCTTGATTAAAAATGTTGATATATTAGACATGAAGTTGGACGTAAAAGTTGATTATTTGTTGCATTTATTGTATATTTGATTTTTGGTATGTTTTTTTTTATTAAAATAAATCAATCAAGTATTGTTATAAATATTAAATAGATTTTTAAGTTTATAATATACTTATTATCAGATTAAAATAAAACCAAGAGTTTGTTTTTTCACACTTATTTAATAATCAAATATTATACAAATATAATTTTTTTATATTTAATTTTGAAAAAAAAACGTTTTTTTTACATAATTATTTTTTTTGATTCAAATAAAAGTATTTTTGCAATATAAAACCATAAAAACTATATAAAAAATGACACAAATTTCAGAAATATTAAATAAAGATAATTTTTCAAAAAAAGATATTGTAACTCTTTTAAAATCAAAAGGAGAAGACAGTAAATTACTTTTGGATAAGGCAAGGGAAGTAAAATTAAAATATGTAGGTAATAAGGTGTATTACAGAGGATTAATAGAATTTTCTAATATTTGTGCCAAAGACTGTTACTACTGTGGAATAAGGCGAAGTAACAAAAATACAAACAGATACGAAATAGGAACAAAAGATATTTTAGATGCAGCAAAATTTGCTTACGAAAATCGTTATGCCTCAATAGTTTTGCAGGGAGGAGAGCGAACAGATAAAGTATTTATAGATAAAGTTGATAACTTGTTAAAAGAAATAAAAAAACTTAGCAAGGGCAAACTCGGAATAACAATTTCTGTTGGAGAACAATCCGAAGAGGTTTACAAAAGGTGGTTTGAGAGCGGTGCACACCGTTTTTTGTTAAGGATAGAGGCTTCAAATAGAGAGCTTTATGAAAAAATACACCCAAACAATGATTTGCACAGCTTTGACAAAAGACTTGAAGCCTTAAAAATGCTGCAAAAAATTGGTTATCAGACGGGAACTGGAGGAATGGTAGGCTTGCCTTTTCAAACCTATGAAAACTTGGCAGAAGATCTTTTATTTTATAAAAATTTTGATATTGACATGATAGGAATGGGACCTTATGTAGAACATGCAGAAACTCCTATGTATGAGCATAGTAAAGATTTATTGCCTCAAAAAGAAAGGTTTAATCTTACTTTAAAAATGATTGCAATACTAAGAATTATGATGCCAGATATAAATATTGCTGCTGCAACTGCCTTGCAATCAATAGACCCGCTGGGGCGAGAAAAAGCTCTTAAAATTGGTGCAAATGTAATTATGCCAAATATTACTCCAACTGTTCACCGAAAGGAGTATCAACTATATGAAAATAAGCCCTGTATAGACGAAGGTGCAGACGATTGCACTAACTGTTTGGAAGCTCGTATTTCTTTAGTGGGAGATAAAGTTGGATACGGCGAATGGGGAGACTCAAAACATTATTATAATCGTATAAAAAAATAATATTATGAAACTTAGAAAAACTTTTTTAGCAGGTATAATTTCTTACTTATTACCATTAATACCCTTTATTTTATACTATATTAACTACTACTTTGTTCAAAGTAATGATATGACTATTTGGTATATTTTTTTATTAAGTATTATTCCTACAACACTTATTGGAATGGTGTTTTTTACGATAGGGCTTTTTCAAAAAAATAAAACAATGCAGGATAAAATTATTGGTATTGTTGGAATAGTTATTGGAATTTTGGTTTTAATTTTTTCAATAATAGCTATTTCGTTGCTTATGATTGTTTTACAATCATTTTAAATATTTAAAAATAAGGAATATAAATGTTTAAAAACTGTTTTTTGTTTTATAAGTAATTTATTTTAATTTATTTATACTTTTTTTCAATAAAAAATATTATTTTTGCAAAAATTTAAACTGATAAAAACGAATAAATGGGCAATATAGTAGCAATTGTAGGACGACCAAATGTTGGTAAATCTACACTTTTTAACAGACTAACAGAATCTCGCAAGGCAATAGTTCACGAAAGCAGTGGAGTTACACGAGACCGCCACTACGGAAAATGTGAATGGAATGGAGTGGAGTTTTCGGTAATAGACACGGGAGGTTATATAGATAATTCTGATGATATTTTTGAAAGAGAAATAAGCAAACAAGTAGAACTTGCAATAGATGAGGCTGATTTGATGATTTTTGTAGTTGATGTTACTACTGGAGTTACAGACTTAGACGAGACTGTTGCTTTATTAATAAAAAAATCTAAAAAACCAGTTATACTTGCTGTAAATAAGGTAGATAACAACGAAAGACGTAACGATATTTACGATTTTTATTCACTTGGTTTAGATAGTGATTTTGTTTCTATTTCTTCTATAAATGGCAGTGGAACAGGAGATTTGCTTGATAAAACGATAGAATTACTACCCAAAGAAATTATTGAAAATTTAGACGAAAATGTGCCTAAAATTGCAGTTGTAGGACGACCAAACGTTGGAAAATCTTCACTAATAAATGTTTTGGTGGGAGAAGAGAGAAACATTGTAACTCCTATTGCTGGCACAACTCGGGACACCCTGAATATCAGATTCAATAAGTTTGAACATGATTTTATTATTTTGGACACAGCTGGTTTGCGAAAAAAAACAAAAGTAAACGAAAATATTGAATTTTATTCAGTAATGCGTTCTATTAGAGCCATTGAAAATTCTGATATTTGTGTTCTTATGATTGATGCCACACAAGGGGTGGAGGCTCAAGATATGAATGTATTTAGATTGGTTCAAAAAAACAGTAAGGGGATTGTAGTTGTGGTAAACAAATGGGATTTAGTTGATAAAGAGACTAATACAATGAAAGAATATGAAGAAACCATACGAGAAAGAATAGCTCCTTTTACAGATGTGCCAATAATTTTTACTTCTACAATTACCAAACAGCGGATTCTTAAAGTTTTAGAAACTGCAATTAGTGTTTATCAAAATAGAAGAAGAAGAATTCAAACATCTGTGCTAAATAAAATAATGTTGGAAGCCATTGAAAATCATGAACCACCTTCGGTAAGAGGAAAGTTTATTCAAATAAAATTTGTAACACAGTTGCCAACATATTCACCAGTTTTTGCATTTTTCACAAATATGCCACAACATATTAAAGACCCATATAAGAGGTATTTAGAAAATCAACTACGTAAAAATTTTGATTTTACGGGAGTTCCAATCAAAATATTTTTCAGAAAAAAATAACATTTATTCACCCTTTTATTTTACCTAAAAGGGTGTTTTTTTTAAGGAACTTGAACTTTTATATAAAATTCTAATTGTTTACCGTTTTTTGTTGTGCTTTTTATCTGAATAACACCTTTTCTTTGGTCGTGAGTTTCAAAAGCTATTATTTTAGAAGGAAATAAATCATTGATTCCTATACCATTCGTTGGGTCTCCGTTTACATATTCCTCTACAAGGGATAAGTTGTAAATTGTTTTATAATTTATATCAAACCAGTATGTATTAGGAAAACTTGTTAATTTAGTTAGGTTTTTATTTGTTGCATCATATTGAATATCAGCTTCTAATAGCTTGTCTCTTACTATATTGGCATTTGGAGAACAGAGCGTATATCCCAAGTCGTAGTCATGGATAAAAGCTAAGTCTATATTTGACATATCCATTCCCTCTTCGTAGGCATGAACAGTTGTGTCTGAGGTTGAGTAAAAAAACAAACCATCTGGTAATGAGGTCATTGTTGTAGAGTCTGATAGAATATCAATATATCCTCTAACTACTTTTAGTTGTTTTTCTATTTGAATTGTGTTTTCGGTGTCGGACACTTCAAATGTTAAAATAACTATACTATCTTCGGGCAAACCTTGTAGTATTTGCGGAAGTTTTATTTTTGTAGAAACAGATATTTCGTGAGTGAAATTTTCAAAAGTAGAATCTTTTATAAAAATACTTGGATTACTGGTTATTTTAAAGCCTGTTAGGTCTTCTTCCGAGCTTGCCGTAATTACATACGAAACTGGGTCTATTGGCGAAATTTCTAAAATTGTGTCTGGTGTAATAATAACATTCGGCAAGTCGGGAGCTTCTTTATCTATACAGCTTGAAATGAGTAATATAATACTAAAAAATATTAATAATTTAGTAATATTTTTTTGTTTATTAGAGCCTTTTTTTTTTTGCATCTGTTAAAATTTATTTTCTGAATATTTTTATTTTTTTTAAAGATTTAGATATTTTATTTAAAACGTCAAAAACTAATATTAAGTATAATAAAAAAGTGGTGAACCAAATAAATGCAGTGTTAAACCAAAGTGTATCAATGCTGTATCCAAACATTATTTTAGATGCGGAGTAAAAATGTGCTCTACCAAAATTTGATTCTGGTGTTTTAAAAATCGGTAACGATTTGCGTATTAGTTCGTTCCCATCTTCAACAATTAGTGGCTCGTTTGGTTTTATTCGCATAATTTGTTCTATTGCTTTATTATAATATTTACTTTTAAATTCTGCAACATCTTCATTACTACCATATTGCTCTAATATTTCTTTGTATTTTTTGTCAAATTTTTTCTTTTCGGCATTTTCTATTTTTATATAATATTTATTTATTTCATAAATATATTCTAATAGTTTATTAGACAAATCATTATCAAATTGTTCTAAATTTATTTTTTCTTTGTCTTCAAAAATAATTTTGGAGTCTTTTTCTAATTTTTTTATTTCATTTGCTATAATTTTGATATATCGTTCTACTCTTGGTTTACTTCCTTTATTTTCAAGACTATCTGTGCAAAATTTTATTTTTGCATCTAAATTATCGTATAAAGAAGAGTATTTAAAGTTCGCGTCTTCAATATTTTTTTCAATATCAAAAAAATGTTTTTCATATTTATTGTTTTTAAATTGAGTAACAACAAGGGCTTCGTAAGCCCAGCGAGAGGTCATTAAATCGCCAATTATTGGAACGTATTTTTCTGATGCAAAATCTTTGTTTAGTTTGTCAAAATTTACAACTATTCCGCTAAAAATAATTTGTGGAACAAGTATCAAAGGTATTGTTATATAAATAGTTACGACAGAATTTAGCAACGAAGACAAATTTAATCCTATAAGGTTGGCAAGCGAAAAAGTTGCAAAAAGAATTATCCAATATTCAAACAACATTCCTCTTATTTCAAGAATAAGATTTCCTACAATAATAAATATAAGACTTTGAATAGCAGATAGAACAAATAAAAGAACTATTTTAGAATTTAGATACGACCAGCGACTAAGGTTTAAAAATGATTCTCGTTTTAATATTTTTTTATCTCGTATAATTTCCTCTGCACTAACGGTTAGCCCCATAAAAAGTGCCACTATTACAGACATAAATAAATATGCCGAAATATTTACATTTTCTGCAAAAATATACTTATTCGGATTTAGTTCAGTTCCTTTGGAATATCGTGTAAAATATGCTAAAACAACTGCCAGAATTGGTGCTTCGAGCAAATTTATCAGTAAATATTGTTTGTTTGTTAGTTTTGACAATAAATTCCTGATTGTAAATATTTTAAATTGTTTAAATGCTGATGGTATTTTGAAAAAATTTTGTGGAAGTTTTATTTTTTCTTGTTGTGGTTCAAATTCTAATTTTGGGGCTATTTTTTCTTGATATAAACTATACCATTGTTTGGGGCTGTTTTTTCTGTTTTTTGTTAGTTTGCCATCTTCTGTAACTTCCTTAGCACCAACTAAGTCTAATACTTGTTCAGGGTTTACGTTTCCACAGTTTGGGCATTCAGATTCTGTGGCGTTTACGTGGTGATTTATTTTTTTAAAATATTCTACAGCTTCAATTGGGTTTCCATAAAAAATAGGGTAGCCTCCTTTGTCCATAACTATAATGTTATCAAACAGTTTGTATATGTCTGATGATGGTTGATGGATATTTACAAACAAAAGTTTTCCTTTTAGAGTTTGTTCTTTTAGAAGCGACATAACTATTTCGGAATCGGAAGATGATAAGCCTGATGTTGGTTCATCTACAAATAATATTGAAGGTTCTCTGATAAGTTCAAGAGCCACGTTGAGTCTTTTTCGTTGTCCTCCGCTAATAAATTTATTTAGTGGTGTTCCTACTTTTAGGTTTTTTATTTCAAATAAGCCGAGGTCTTGAAGAACTTTGTCCACAAGCTCTATTATTTTTTGTTTGCTTAATTTTTTGAAACAGAGGCAAGCGTTATAGTAAAGATTCTGAAAAACAGTTAGTTCCTCAATCATTAAATCGTCTTGCGGAATATATCCGATAACACCTTCAAGTTGTTTTTTTTCTGTTGCTAAATCGTATCCATTAATTTTTATGCTTCCGCTGTTTAATTTTAAATTTCCTATGAGCACACTAAAAAGGGTGGACTTCCCCACTCCACTTCCTCCCATAATGCCTATCAGATGTCCTGATTGTTCTCTGAATGTGAATTTTTGGATTCCGTTCTCGCTATTTTTAAATGTAAATTTTATTTCATTGGCTTCAAAAATAATTTTTTCGGCATTTTCCGAATGTATAAATTGGGTCATTACATCGGAGTAATATACTGGTTTTATTTTATTATTTTTTATAATTGCTCCATTTCCAAATATATAAGCATGATTAGGAACTATTTTTTGGCTGTTTAAATATAGGTTATCTTTTCCTTTGTAGGTTGCAATAGTTGTGTTAGTGCTTTCAATATGAAGCATTTGTAAAAAACCTTCTATGTTTTCATCGTATATGTGCTTACATGAATTGTCGTTTGATTTTGTGGTTTCTTTATTATAATTTCTGTTATTGCTAACAATTAATAATTTGTTTTTTTGTTCTATTTCGTTAATGTTGCCAGTTACAAAAGTCTTAATATCAATATATTCGTTTTGTGGGATATTAAAAACATCTGCTACTGTGTTAATAAATTCAAGTTCTTGTGGAGTAATTGCTTGGTCTTCTGAAATAAATTCCAATAGTCGTAGCATTACAATAATTTTTTCTTTTTGTTGTAGTTCTTGATTTATTCCAGAGCAGATTGTTAGCACTTTTACAGAGTTTAGTGCTAAACCTTTTTTGCTATTTTTTCTTTTTCGGTGGTGTTTTGCGAGAAATTCGTCAAAAAGCGTCAGGTAGTCTTCCACCGACTTTCTGTTAAGATGCAAGTCTAAGTAAGATTCTACTACTTTTCTTGCTTTTGGCGAAAGTCCATCTTCGTCCACGTTTGCAATTATTGCAAACAAACTCATTAGTGCTTTTAGTATGGATTCGTTCATTATAAATTTACAATTTTTTGATTTTAGTTTTCATTATTATACAAAATGTTTTGTAAAATAATTGATAGTTTTAAAATTCAAAATATTTATTTGTTTCTTCTTACTTTAAATTCGTTGTTGTTTTTATCGTATCTAAGTCCCGATTTTTTTAGAGATTCTTTAAAGTTGTCTAATGTTAGTCTTCCTGTTCGCCATAGTCTTAGCTCTTTTTCAAGGCGGCTGATTTTTATTAGCATCCATTTTAGTTTTTCGTCTGTAATATTTTCAATATCAATTTGTTCAACAACGTTATTATCTATTTCTGTTTGTTCTTTTTTAGTGGAAAACATTTCATTAATATCGTCAATATTTTCTTCTATTAAGTTGTCTAATCCTTTTTTAAAATTTTTCTTTGCCATTGTATATAGTTATCAATTTTATGATTTTTTTTATACTAAAAGTATTAATGTTTTTTTATAAATTCCTTACAAAGAGCTGTGTAGTCATCTGCTCCGTGTGATTTTTTTTCGTATCTAAAAATATCTGTTCCAGCCATTGGAGCTTCTGCAAGGGCTATGTTTTGCCGTATTTTTGTTTTGTAAACTTTTTCTTGAAAATAGGTTGTTATTGTTTCAACAATATCTCGGTGAAGTATTTTTCGCTTGTCAAATAGTGTAACAACTACTCCGGTAATTTCTAATTCTTTGTTTAGGCGTTTTTTTACTTTATTAATTACTTCAATAATTTTGGTAAGTCCTTTTATTGCCAAAAAGTGTGCTTGAATAGGTATAATTATTTCGTTTGCCGTTGTAAAAGCGTTGATTGTTAGCAAGCCAAGTGATGGAGGACAGTCTATAATTATGTAGTCGTATTTGTTTTTTAGCGGGGCAATAATTTCGTCTAAGAGGTATTCTCGTCCTGCTTCTGCGTTAAGTTCCATTTCTGCTCCTGCAAGGTCTAAGGTTGAAGGTATTAGGTCTAAATTTTTGTTCAAATTTAGTGGCACCGTTTCGTCTAATTCGCCTTTTAGGGCTTCGTAGATTGTTGAATCTGGTTTTGATATTCCAAAGCTTTGCGTAAGGTTGGCTTGTGGGTCTAAGTCTATAAGTAGCACTGATTTGCCTTCGAGTGCTAAGCCTGCTCCAAGGTTTACTGTTGTGGTTGTTTTTCCAACTCCTCCTTTGTGATTACTAATTGCTATTGTTATGCCCATTTTTTTTATTTGTTTTTACCTGTAGGACACTTCTTAAGTGTCTGAAAGGTTATTTTGAGGTATGTTTTAACTCCCAAAAATAGAATTTTTATTATAAAATTACAATTTTTTTTAATTTTTTCTTTTTTTGATAAAAAAATAAGCCAGATAAAATTAATTATCTGGCTTAAAATATTAGAATAATATGATTATTTTAGTGTAATATAACACTATTTTTGTCTAAAATTATTGTTTCACAACTGTTTTAGTAATTGTGTTTTCGTTGCTTGAAAGTTTAATAAAATAAACTCCTTTGCTCCAATCATTAACATTAATTTGTGTGTTGTTAGAATCTACATTAATTTCGGTAACTAATTGACCTAATGTATTATAAATGCTAATTGTGTTAATGTTTTCAGTATCAATGTTTAGTGTGCTAACAACTGGGTTAGGATAAACATTAATATTTGCATTAAGTTCGTTTACATTTTCAATAATGTCAAAGTCTGCTAAGTCTCTTGCAGAGAATGTGTAACCTTCTGGGTCTTTTTCTATGCTAACACCTGTAATGTTTACATTTGCAGGAATTTCTGTATCAATATAGTCTGCATCATAGAAGTTAGTTCTAAAACTTGCAGTTCCTTTTGAGTCGTCTGTCATTTCGTAAACTGTTCCAGTTGCAAAAATGTTTCCTGCTTCTGTAAAAGTAACGTTGTTGATTGTTACTAATTCTGCTTCGTAGTCTTCAAAGTTTGTTGTAAATTCGCTTATAGTTAAAACTTGTGGAGTAAATGGATTTGCAGTAGAAGTTGCTGCTCCTGGGTCTGTTGTTGGAACAAATTGTAACATTCCTTCATATTCGCTTAATGTTCCAGTAATTCCAGTAATTCCGTCGTATCTGTTATATACTGTTGTAATATTTCCTGCAAAATCGTCAATTAATATTGCTGCTGTTGCATCTTCAATAAATTTTTGACTTCTGTATTCTTGTTGGAAAGTTAATATTGCTTCTCCTGTAAGAGTGTATTCAGTTCCGTCAGTTGCTCCTGCTCTAAGTTCTGCTATTGTTGCTACTTCTGTTGGTAAAACTACTTCTTCTACAAAGAAAGTAACTGTGTATGTAGCAGTTGGGTCTAATTCAAGACCTCCGTTGTCAACAAGTGTTGATGTTAGAGTGTAAGTTCCTGGTGTTAATCCAGTTATGTCAAAAGAAGTATAACCAGAGTAACCTAATAAATTTCCATTTAATTCAACGGCGATATAGCCATCACCAGTTCCATCTGCTACAACAAAGTTTTGAACGTTGCAGTTTACTGTTACTGTAGATGTGTAGTGTGTGCTACCTTCTGTTGGGTCTGTAATTGTAATTGATGGTTCTGTTGGCATTTCTCCATGCCATCCTATGTATGCAAATTCGTCTTGTCCAAAAACAATCCATTCTGAGTTGTCTGCGTCTGTTCCAGCTGAAGCTGCCCAGTCAGTATTTCCTGTTGTTACATCAGGGAATTTTCTAACAAGAGTGTGTTCTGCTGTTGCTAATGGTTCGCCAGCAACGTCCCAACCTGTTGTAGGATTTGCTGCAGGTACTCCAATTACATCAACAAGAACATCGTTGTAAAATAAACCAACTGCATCGTTTCCTCCAAAATAAGTAACATCACTTGTTGCATCTGCTACGTCTAATATTGCTTGGTCTGCACCTGCATTTGCTATTACAAAAACGTCTTCTGTTGCTAATGTTGTGTATGTGTCGCTTAATACTAATGTATTTCCCCAAGAGTTGGCATTTGATGCTAATCTTACAGTATATCCGGTTAAATCTACGTCTGCACCTGTTCCGTTGTAAATTTCAATAGCTTTGTTACTGCCACTTCCTTCAATATATTCAGAAATAAATAATGTTTGAGTTGGTAGGTCAAATACTGTATAATCAAATACGCTTGACGTGCTTGTATAAGTCTCATTATCCATTGCAAAAACACTATAATAAACAGTAGTTCCGTTTACTTGTGTAGGTATAGAAGTTGTTGTAGTATAAATATCACCAGCTCCACCGTTTGTCATTGTGATAGAGTAAGTTCCACTACCGTCATCATAATATAAAACAGCCATATCAATTGTTCCATCATCAGTAATAGTTGCTGTAACAGATACTGTTTCGGAAGAATTAGGAGTTGTAGGTGTGTGTGAAATATTAGAAATAACAGGTTCTGTTGGAGTAACAACTTCTTGAATATTAAAGTTATCTACACTCCATTTTCTGTAACTACCTGCATCATCATAATATTTGAATGCGATATATACCATTGTTCCTGTAATTGCAGATAAATCAACATCGCCAGAAGCTTCCCATGATTGGTCCGTTGCTGGTTGTGTATAAGTTAATTCAAACCATGTTGCAGCAGTTGGGTCTCCAATTCCTGCATAATCAGTAGAATATAATAGTTTCAAATAATTATCTGCATCATTGCTTCCGTATTGATACCAAGTATCAAAAGTCATTACCTCATTAGTATAATTGTCTAAATTAATTCCTGGTAATACTAACCAATCTTCTTCTAAATCTGAAGAACCATAACCATTCATTGTTGCAAAAGAACCATCGTGATACCAGTCTTTTGTATCTCCTGAAACACTAAAAGTATAGTTTAGTCCTAAATCTGTTGTAAAATCTTCAACATAAGGAAGAGTTGTTGTTTGAGCTGTTGCAGGGTCGGTTACTGTGTAGCTCATTTCTGTTGTTGTAGTTGAAAAAGTTGCATTGTCTTCTGCAAAAATCACATAATAAACAGTTGTTCCGTCTGACATTGCAGGAATAGTAGCTGTTTCTGTGTAAACATCTTTTGCCATACTAACAATGGTTATTGTTTCAGTGTAAACATCTGATTCTGTTCCCCATCTTAATTCTACAGTTTGAATATTTGCGTTGCTCGAAACTGTAGCAGTTACATCAACAGATTCGCCTGAAGTTGGAACAAGAGGATTTTGGATAATGTTGCTTATAACTGGCTCGTTTACTACTTCTGGAGTGTAGTTAAGTGTAAAATCATCATAAATCATTCTTTCGCCAGTAGTTGTTAGGA
>Ga0193956_1000468_pt1 | contig 18656 bp, 13 predicted proteins | sample BB_7_MG_FD_140358 | JGI IMG/M metagenome (GOLD analysis project Ga0193956, IMG submission 140358) | Microbial mat bacterial communities from the Broadkill River, Lewes, Delaware, United States - BB_7_MG | ecosystem: Environmental > Aquatic > Freshwater > River > Microbial mats | place: USA...
AATAGAGTTAGAGGTTGGAACGCAAGGCTATAATTTCAAATATAAAAGCAAAACTCCAATTGCAACCTATATTTCCAAACGCTAAAAAACACAAAAAAAATAAAAAATATGAATATTTCACTTTCGCCAAAAAAATTTTATAATATAAATTATTTTAATGAAAATGATAAGCTTTTTATGCAGGAAAAAAATTATAATTTTTTCTTAAACAAATACTTTTATTATTTTCAGCCAATTGCCGAAACCTTTGCGTATTGCTTATTGCCAAATGGTTTTGAAATTTTGTTAAAAACTAAAGAAGAAAAAGAATTTTCATCGTTTTTAAATTTTGAAATAAATGAAAATAATACTAAATTTTACGAAAAATTTATTTCAAAATATATTAGTCAACAATTTGATAATCTGTTTATTGACTATCAAAATGAATATAATTCTATTTTTGGCGAAAAAAAACTTTTTTTTGAAAAAAACTTAGAAATCAATAGCATAAAAACAAAAGAAGATTTTACAAATACTGTTAAGAAAATTCACTTAAAGCCTATAAGTCAAAGTTTTGCAAAAAATATAGAAGATTGGCAATTTTCGTCATACAATTCGTTTTTTGCAGAAGGAGAGCAAAAAATTAAAATAAATACAATTATTGATTATTTTGGAAATATTTATAAATTTCAAGATTTTCATAATTGATGGATAGAGCTAATTAAAATCAACATTAAAAAATAAAAACTTATTATGCAGATATTCAACAAAATACTTATTGCCAATAGAGGCGAAATAGCTGTTAGAGTAATAAAATCGGCTAAAAAACTTGGTATCCAAACAGTTGCTATTTATTCTGATATTGAGGAAGATAGCTTGCACGTAAAACTTGCCGACGAAGCATATTGCATAGGAACTTCCGATTTGGCAGATAGTTATTTGAATATCAGTAAGATAATTGACTTGGCGAAAAAAACATGTGCAGAAGCAATTCACCCTGGATATGGTTTTTTGTCGGAAAATCCTGATTTTGTAGATGCTTGCGAGCAAAATAATATTGCCTTTGTAGGTCCTCATAAACAGGCAGTTCTGATGATGGGAAACAAAATTGAAGCCCGAACTTTAATCCACGAAATTGGAATACCTTATGCCGAAGGGAAAACTGGGACAAAACAAGAACTTTTGGATTTTGGTAAAAATGCAATTTTTCCTCTTTTGGTGAAAGCTGCCGCTGGTGGAGGCGGAAAAGGAATGCGTATTGTGCGTAGCATGAGCGAGTTAGAGCAAGCGATTGAAACCACAAGTAGAGAGGCTCTAAGTTATTTTGGAAATGGCGATGTTTTTGTAGAAAAATTTATAGAAAATCCACGACATATTGAAATTCAGATAATTGGAGATAATCATGGAAACGCAATTCACCTCTACGATAGAGAATGCTCGGTGCAAAGGCGTTATCAAAAAATAGTTGAAGAGTCGCCTTCGCCAACAATAAATCAGGAAGTTAGAGAAAAAATGGGAGAGGCTGCGGTTAAAATTGCGAAAAATATAAATTACAATAATGCCGGAACTATTGAGTTTTTGGTAGATGAGGCTCAAAATTTCTATTTTTTAGAAATGAATACTCGTGTGCAGGTGGAACACCCTGTTACCGAAATGGTTACAGGAATAGATATTGTAGAACAACAACTTTTAATAGCTGCAAATAATCCTCTAATAATTAAGCAAGAAGATGTTAGGCAAACTGGTCATGCTATAGAAAGTAGAATTTATGCCGAAAATCCTGCAAATAATTTTATGCCCTCGCCAGGAGACATGAACTTTTATAAAGAGCCTGATATTGAAGGAATTAGAATTGATACAGGAATAGAGAAAGCATGCGAAATTTTCCCAAATTTTGACCCAATGATTGCAAAATTAATTGTTTGGGGAGAAACACGAGAAATTGCTACAAACAAATCAATTTCTGCTTTGCAAAATTATATTATTCATGGAATTGAAACCAATATAAGTTATTTAATTGGCTTATTATCAGATAAAAACTTTACAGAAAATTTAATTACCACAACTTTTTGCGACAAGCATTCTGACATAATTATTGATGCTATTCAAAAAGCAAAAAAAACTGTTCCACTGCATTTGCCAATAATTGCATTTTTACTCTATGATTTCAATAAAAAGGCTGATAATGAGCAAAATAACGTTTGGAATAAAGTAGGTTATTGGCGAGAAGTTATGGAAATAAAAATGACTTTGGACGATAACGAAACTGTTGTTAAAATAAATGAAATTGAAAATCAAGTTATTAATATTGAGATAGAAAATCAAGTTTTTGAAGCCAAACTTAAAGAAATTGAAAATAATAAAATAAAATTCACTGTAAATAATTCGTTTTACCAATGGTATATTTCCGATTGCGAAAAAGGAAATACTTTTGTAAGTTGTAAAGCTAACTCATTTAATATCAAGAGACTTGATGTGCTTTGTAAAACTGACGACTTTTTTCAAGTAGGAAAATCGGGTGGGAGCGATGCCAATATTATAGAGTCGCCAATGCACGGAAAAATTATACAAATAAATGTAAATGAGGGAGATAATGTAAAAGAAGGCGATGTTGTGCTTGTTGTAGAAGCCATGAAAATGGAAAATAATATTGAAGCCAACAAAGACGCTGAAATTGAACTGATTAACATAAAAGTTGGCGACAACGTAAAAACTGGCGACGTATTGATTGTTTTTAAGAAATAATTGAGTGAAAAATTGCATACAGAATTATATAATTAGTAATTTTATAGTTTGTATTATAAAAATTATTTACAGATGATAAAAACTAAATTTTAATCAGGTGAAACACCGATTCGGGTGATTTTATAGCTAACGCAAAATAAATCATTCGCATACAAGGTTATGATTAAAATAAATAAATTTTAAATATGTGAAAATAAAAATTATATTTATATCAATATTAATAGTTTCTTATATAGAAACTCAATCGCAAGAGAAATTTGCATTAATAATTGGTAATGAGAATTATACAGAAAGTTCTATATGGCAATTAAACAAAGATTACGCAATTAATGATGCTAGAGCTTTTAAAGAATATTCTATAAAAACTCTTGGTATTCCTAAAGAGAATATTATTTACGTTGAAGATGGAACTTCTTTAGAGATTAATAATTGTATAAATAAATTCATAGATTTTATGTCCGCCTCTCCAAAAGAAAATGATTTTTTTGTGTATTATTCGGGGTATGGCTATCTACATGAGTATAGAGATACTTATATTATTCCTGTCGATGTTGATGAGTATGAAATGGAAAGAGGGATAAAATTGAATGATTTTTATTCTAAATTGGTAAAAAATAATCCTAAAAGTGTAACTATATTTATTGAGACAACCTTCTGTGTAGATGTCTATGGCAGTTTACTTAGAGGTGGAATTATTCCTTTTAAAGATGAAAAATTAAATGGAAACATTGTGGTTTTCACAGCAAACTCTGACAATAGAGTCGCAATAATTGATAAAGAAAAAAAGCATGGTTTATTTACTTTTTTTCTATTAAAAACACTACAAGAGAGTGATGGAAATATATCATATAACGAACTTATTGAAAGGGTAATATATGAGGTAAAACTAAACTCAATAGTTGGATACAACAAAAAACAAACTCCAAAAGTAAATGTAGGTGCAGATGCACAACATACTTGGAGGGAATGGCAAATAAATAAAAAATAAAATATTTTTTTTGACAGAAAGCACTAAACAAAAAATGTAATTAGAAAATTTAAAAACATAAAAACTATGAAAAAAATACTATTACTTACGATTTTAATTTTTACAGTAAATCTAATATTCTCACAAACATTTGTTTATAACGAGAGCGATAATATGGTTGTGAAAATTCAATATGGAGAAGGCGGTGCAAATAACAATGCTATTGTTAAAAAAATGGCGGAAGGAAACAACCAAAATTATAATACTTACAAAATTAAAGTGAAATTTACGGCTGACAAAAAAATTAATAAAACTGCAAATGTTAATACTTTGCAACTGAATATCAAAGATTTGGAAATAAAAGGAGATTACTTTTACAAAACTTTTAATATGAAAAAATATCTTTTGCCCGCACAAATAAGTTTAGACCTAAATTATTTTGTAAATGATGCTGCTACAAAAACTTTTGATATTCCTACAAAAAATTTTAAAACAGGAAAAATTACAGAACAATCTGTAGTTATTCCGATAGAAACTCCAGAAAATGCAGCTTTTAAATTTGATTTAATAAATGTTATACTTATTTATGATAGTAAAAATAAATCCGATTTTGACAAAAGAATTGCTACTATTGAGGCATATTATGCAAGTTCTAAACAACTGCAAAAAGAAATTGATGCTTACGAAAATATTGTAATAGACGAAACTGTTTTGAGTAGCTTAGACGATTTGCAGCAAATATTTGATTATAAGCAAATTGCAGTTAAAAGTGAAGAGTTTGTAAATTCAACAAAACGTCAGAATTTTTATTCCGAGCTTCCTTTAAATAACAACGACCCAGAAAATTTGAAACCTAATTTAGAAACTCTGAGAGACAAAAGTGCAAGACTAAAAACTATTTGTAATAATATTATTCAAAAACTTGATATAATTTATTATGACCGTGGAATGCTTATGCTTGCCAAAAATGATATACGAATGGCACAATTTTATTTTAATAAATCTATTGAACAAAATAAAAATTTTGCACCAGCACATTATCAAATTGCCAAAATAAATTTTGATAATCAGAACTTGGAACAGTCTCTAAATATACTTTTGGATATTTATAAAATGAATCCAGATGTTGAAACTATCAATAAATCAAATAGTTTGGCAAATTTAATTTTCTTTGAATATATTGAAGTAGGAAATAATTTTAATGCTCAAAATAAATTTAACGACGCAATAGTTTGGTTAGATAAAGCAAATTATGTTTGCCAAAATATTAGTGCGGTTGTTTGTTCGGAGGAATTGCATAGAGGTTACGAAACGGCAGTTATCGGAAATTTTAATAATCAGTTGGCAATAGTAGATAAAAATATTAATGAAAATAAATTGCAAGAGGCTGAAAAACAGTTAAATGGGGCAATGCAATACCGTGCCGATAATATAGGTTATTTGCCAGATAATCAAACAATTATATCAAGACATAATCAAATTTATACAGAATATGTTTTGAATGGAAATAGTTTTTTGAAAACTAAAAAATTTCAGGCAGCTCTTACAGAGTATTCTAACGCAAAAAGAATTTGCAACAAATACACTTATGTTGAATGCACACAAGAGTTGGAAAATGGCGTATTTGACGCTCATACAGGTGTTTATACACAGAAAGTTGATGCTGCACAGGCTCAATTAAATTCTGGAAATTTAGACCAAGCGGAGCAGTATGTTATGGAGGCAAATAATTATCAAATTTCTTATAACTTAAACAAAGACAGTAGGATAGACAGTATTTTTATAAAAATAAAACAAACTCGCTACGATAATAATATTGCCGAAGGAGCAAAACAAGTTAAGTATCAAAATTATGAGCAGGCACTTATACATTATAACAAAGCCAAAACTATTGAAAATGAGTATAATATAAAGAAAAATCGTAACTTAACGTCGTATATCAATTCTACTGCTAAATCGTTGATTTTACAGACAGTAGAAAAAGGCGAGAAGAAAGTGAATGTAAATGATTTGTCGTCGGCAAGAGTGTTTTTGCAATCGGCAGTTGATTTAAAAAATCAATACAATATAAGAACTGATAATGAGGTTAATACAGCTATTGAAAATCTTAATGGTAAAATATTTAAACAACAATGTTTGAATTATAGAGCGGAGTATGATTCTAATTATCAGAAAGCTGTGAGTTTTATTTTTGAAAAAAATTATATAAAAGCAGATGAATTTTTGACCGAAGCAATAAACGTAGCTAACACGCACAGCGAGTGCATGATAGATGCATCTAATGCCGATTATAAAAAACAAGAAATTGCAAATGCTGTGAACTATCAAAAACAAATGCAAGAGATAACTTTGAATTACGGACGTGGTCAGTATCAGAAAGTTATAGATGATTATTTGAAAACAACAGAATATTTTAATACAAAAAGATTGGGACAAAATTATTCGTTGGAACACGTTGATTTATACGAATATATAAAAGGACGTTCAAATGCGTTTATAAATTATTCGGTTAATTATTATATTGGGCAAGATGAACTGGAAAAATCTTTATCTTTATTAAAAATTTTGGAACAAAGAGGATATAAAAATAAATATGCAAAAAATAACCAAAAATTATTGGGAACAAAACTTGCAAGAAGAGACCAACCTATGAATCCCGAAATAAAATCAAAAGATAAAGTTTTAGATTATACTGCTGGTAGCAAATGGTTTAAGCATCTTGCAAAAGCATACAAAAAACAATGGAAAAAAATGTAGGACCATACGAAACCTCAAATCTAATAATAAAAAATATGAAAAAGCAAAATTTATCAGAGCATAACAAAAATGAAGTTCCAAACGCCAAAGAATTTAGTTTTGGAATTGTGGTAGCAGAATGGAATAGCGAAATTACAGAAGCTCTTTACGAAGGTGCATATCAGTCGCTTATAGAAAATGGAGCCAGACCAGAAAAAATAAAAAGAATAAATGTTCCGGGAGCTTTTGAGCTTGTGTCGGGAGCGAGAATTTTTGCAGAAGATATTGATACAGATGCAATTATAGTGCTTGGCTGTGTTATTCAGGGAGAAACTCGTCATTTTGATTTTATTTGCAATGGTGTAACTCAAGGTATTACGTATTTTAATACAAAATATAATAAGCCATTTATTTTTGGACTTTTAACAACCGATAACTTTCAACAGGCGAAAGACAGAGCTGGTGGAAAACATGGAAACAAAGGTGTGGAAGCTGGAATTACTGCAATAAAAATGGCAAAAATAATAACTCCAGACTATCGTTTTTCTAATAAAGAGGTTTTAGGATAAAAATATTTTTAATTTACAAATTTTAAAAAATGTTATTATACAATTCAAAATATTTGACAGTCAATTATTTAGAAGTTCAATTTTTGTTTCATATAAAATGGACAGATTTGGCAAAAGAATTATCGGAGCAAGAGATAAAAGACGAATTAATAAATTTTACCAGCAAAATGGTGAAACGAAAGGCAAGACATATTTTTTGTGATATTACTAATATTGAGCATTTTGTAAATAAAGATTTTCTAAATTATTGGGATAAAAATATTTTAGAAAAAATAGCATCAATAAAAATAGATAAAAAAGCAATTTTATTGTCAAATATTCTTAAAAATAGCTTTGAAAATTATACTTTTGATGTTTCTGAAAATAATAAAATAGAAATTCAGTTTTTTGGAGAATCACAAAAAGCAATGAAATGGCTGCTTGATGGAGCAAAACGCAAAAAATTGAGTTTTGAAGACGGAAATTCTCCTTCGTGTAAACATTAATTTTATTTTCATGAAAATTTTAAGAAAATTAGCATATTTACTTGTAATTACAGATATTTCTTTTTTTAATTTTCTTTTGTGGAAAGCTACAAAAGGAGACTGTTTAGAAAATAAAATATTAGATTTCTTAGGATTGCAAGATTTTATTATATTAATTGGCTTAACTTTTTTATCCCTTATTTTTGTTTATTTTATACTTAATTATTGCATAGAAATAAGGAAAATTGAAAATACAATAAAAAAGAAATTACGAATAACTGCTATTGTTGTTTTTATTCTTTTTAGCTATAAAACTGCACAATTTTCTTACAGGCTAATAACTATTGATTATGAAAATATTAAATTTAGGGAAGAGATTTGTGAAAAAATTAAACCTCAGATTATGGAAGGCTCAAGAGCAGAGAACTTAACATTTAAAGAATATAATGAAATATGTAAAATAAGCGGCTGGTTTATTTCTATTTCTCCCAGTGCAACTAATATTAGTTATTCATATTCTAATGATGGATTTCTTCCTGATTATAAATTTGAACTTAAATATAGAGTTCCTGTGAATGTTGATATAGAACTTATAGACAAAACAAATGGCCAATTCGGACAAAAACAATCTTTTGAAGTTATTGGAAATTATAAAATAGTAGAATATTATGAATATAATAAATAATATTATTTATCAAAAAATTATTATTTATGTTAAATGAAATTAATAAAAAATAAATATACGAATAAACAAATATACCAAAAACATGTCAAAATTTCATTTTGAGTGCCGCAAGTGCGGACAAAAAATAGAAGGATTTAAAGAGTGGTTTGCGTCAGACCAAAAATGCTCTAAGTGTGGAAATAATTCAGTAACAACAATATATAATACTGATAGAGAATTAATTAAGTCGCTAATAAGTAAAGATGCACAGCCAGAAAGTTTGTGGCATTATTTTGATTTTCTGCCGCTTAACAATCGTGAAAATATTGTAACAGATGGAGAAGGAGTTGCACCGATTGAAAGGTGGGATTTTTTAGAAAATTTTGCCAAAGAAAAATATGGCTTAGAGCTTGAAGTATTTGTAAACCGAAACGATAAAAGTTTTGCCACAGGAACATTCAAGGACAAGGGTGGGGCAGTGGCTGCCAGTGTTTTAAAAGAAAACGGCATCAAAGAATATGTTGTGGCAAGCACAGGAAATACTGCGTCGGCATTTGCACATTATTTGGCGAAAGCCGGAATTTCTTGTTCAATATTTGTTCCCGAAAATGCCTTGGTAGACAGCGAGGCACATATTGGGAGCTACGGTCAGAAACTTTTTAGAGTAAAAGGCGATTATGCTTATGCAAAAAAAGTTGCATCAGATTATGCCAAAAAATATGGCTTGCTAATGACTGGAGGAAATTTAGACCCTTTGAGATTGGAAGCTAAAAAAACGCAAGTATTTGAAATGTTGCGAGTTATAGGCAAAATTCCAGATGTTTATGTGCAAGCACTTAGCGGAGGCACAGGACCTTTTGCGGTAGAAAAAGCATTTTTGGATTTTGAAGGAACGGATTTGCTTGGTAAGTTGCCACGTTTTTTGTTGTCGCAAGGCGATTTGTGTGCCCCAATGGCTCACGCTTGGGAAAAAGCAAAATCAAATAATTTTCCAGAGGGCTACGAAATGGATTATCCAATTTATGAAAATCCAGAAGTTTTAATTCCTACTATTGCAACAGGAAATCCTGGAATGTATCCATTTATGGCTCCGCTTGTTAGAAGGTCTGGTGGCGAAATTTTTCCTGTAAAAGAAAGTATGGCTGTGGACTTGGCTCGTTTAGTTGCTTATGAAAGAGTTATTAAAATTGGACCAGCTTCGGCGGCAGGTTTGCTTGGATTTTTTGAGGCACTTAAAAATAATTTGATAAAAGATAAAGAATCCGTATTTATTAATATGGGAGAAAGTGCTAATCGTGCATTGGATTTTATGAAAGAAGTTGCCTATACTACGGAAAATATTGGTTCTGCAGATGAGTGCGAACGATTTGATAGAGAGCAATATAAAGAAATGGTTTGGAAGCCTTTTATGTAAAATTAGTTATTTTTTCGTTTTTTTATTAAAACACTGAATATCAGATTTTAGTAGAGTAGGGGAGATACAAAAAAAAGGTTTACCTTCGGGCAAACCTTTTTTTATTTTTTAAAGAATTATTTAGCAGCTTTTGCAGCATTGTAAAGAGTTTCTATTTGAGCTAATGTGTAATTGCTTAATTTTAAACCTTCTGAAAATTCAATTGCTCTCTTGTCTTTTATTAATATGTGGCAAAAAGCATAATTGTCTCCATCTTCTGATTTTAATTTAGCTATATAGCCATCTTCTTCTTCTTTTACAAATTCAACAAAATCGTCTCCTGTTGTTTCTATTTCTTTTGCAAATTTCAAATATGTTGCCATATCATTTTCTAAATCAATATCTTCCATTTGAACGTCCATGATAAAATCATCTATAGTAACTTCGTAATTAAGATAGGCTACTCCGTCAAAATTGCCATTAACAAGACCTTCTTTGATTTCAGCTCCTTCTGGTGCCATAAATTCTACTGGAATTCCTTTTTCGGCTAAACTTACTTGTGTCATTTTTAGTTCTGATTTTCCTTCGTCGTTAGAACCTCCACCACAACTTGATAATGCGAAAATTGCAATTGTTACAAAAAATAATAAACTTATTTTTTTCATTTTAATTTATTGTTAGGTTAATATTATAAATAATAATTACAAAGATATAAATAATATTCACTTACCAAAACTATATTGGCAAATGAATTTATTTCAGTTAATTATTTTTTTCTTCTGCAACTTCTTTTAAAACTTCTTCTTGAACTTTTGCAGAAACTGGCATGTATTGGTGAAATTCCATAGAATAGTTTGCACGTCCGCTGGTAATATTTCTTAATTGAGTTGCATATCCAAACATTTCCATAAGCGGAGTAAAGCCGTTTAATTTTTGCGAGCCTTTTCTGTATCTTCTCATTGATTCAATTTTTCCTCTACGTTTGTTCATATCTCCAACTACGTTTCCAATAAAATCGTCTGGAGTGTTTATTTCTACTTTCATAACTGGCTCTAAAAGAACAGGTTTTGCTTTTTTGAATCCATTTTTGAAACAAATTGCTGCACAAGTTTGGAAAGCTCTGTCTGATGAATCTACATCATGAAATTTTCCGTCTAATAGAGTAACTTTTACATCAACAACAGGGTAGTTTGCTATAACTCCTTCTGCAAGAACAGATTCTACACCTTTTTTTACAGATGGTATATATTCTTTTGGAACAACTCCACCTTTTATTTTATCTACAAATTCAAATCCTTCTCCTTTGTTTGGTTCAATTCTAAGTGTTACTTGTGCGAATTGTCCTTTCCCTCCCGACTGTTTTTTGTAGGTATAGCTAACTTCAATTTCTTGTCTAATTGCCTCTCTTAGAGATACTGATGGTGCACTAACTTCTACTTCTACACCAAATTCTGTTTGGATTCTATCAACAATAATTTCAAGGTGTAGTTCTCCCATTCCTGCTATTACAGTTTCTTCTGTTTCTTCGTCGTAGTGTGCATTAAATGAAGGGTCTTCGTTAGAAAGTTTGGCTAATGCTTCACCTAATTTAGCTTGTCCTTTTCTTTGTTTTGGAAGAATTTTCATTTCTATAACTGCTGGTGGAATATGGATATTTTCTAAAAATAATGGGTTGTCAATATCGCAAAGCGTGTCTCCTGTTTTTGTAACTTTCATTCCTATAAGTGCTACAATATCACCGGGTCCAGCTGTTTTTATTTCTTCTCGGTCTTTTGCATGAATTCTAAAAATACGTCCTATTCTTTCTTTTTTGGCTTTGGTTGTATTCATTATAGGCATTCCGCTTTCTAATGTTCCGGAGAAAATACGTATAAATGTTTGTTGTCCTACGTATGGGTCGTTTATTAATTTGAAAGCCAATGCAGAGAAGGGGTCTTTTGCTGATGGATTTCGTGTTTGCGTTTTTTCTGGATTTTCTATATCAACTCCTATTGTTGCTCCTATGTCTAATGGCGAAGGTAGTAAATCTACAACTGCATCGAGTAATAATCTAACTCCTTTGTTTTTGTAGGCTGCACCAGTAAAAACTGGAGTAATCATTAATTTTAGTGTTGCTTTTCTTGCAACTTTTCGTAATAGTTCTACAGGAATTTCTTTTTCATCAAAAAATAGTTCCATTAGTTCTTCGTCAAATTCTGCAAGTTTTTCAATCAGTTCTTCTCTTGCCTCTTTTGCTTTTTCTTTGTATTCTTCTGGTATTTCAATAGCTTTTCTAACTTCTTGTGTATCAAAAATATATGCTTTATTTATAATTAAATCAATAATGCCTTCAAACCCTTCTTCCGAACCCATTGGCATTTGAAATGCTACTGCGTTTGCGTCGAGGTATTTGTTCATTTGTTCTATTGCTCCGTAAAAATCTGCACCACTTCTATCCATTTTATTTACAAATCCAATACGAGGCACTCTATATCTATCTGCCTGATTCCAAACAGTTTCACTTTGTGGCTCAACTCCTCCTACTGCACAAAAAAGTGCTACCATTCCGTCTATTACTCTCAACGAGCGTTCTACTTCTACGGTAAAATCTACGTGTCCGGGAGTATCGATAATATTAATTTTATGTTTGTCCCATTCGCAAGAAATTGCTGCCGAAGCAATTGTAATTCCTCGTTCTTGTTCTTGTTTCATAAAATCCATTGTTGCTGCACCGTCGTGCACTTCGCCAACTTTTCTTGTTATTCCTGTGTAGTATAAAATACGTTCTGTTACTGTTGTTTTTCCTGCGTCAATGTGTGCAGCAATTCCAATATTTCTTAAATTTGTTAAAGACATTTTAATTATTTATTTGGTTATTCGTTTTTTTTAATTATTATTTTGTATTTTGGTAATAAAATATTATGTTTAAAAACATTTATTATTTTATTTAAAAACACAGTTTTTTTTGTTCAAAAAAGTTTGCAAAAGTAATTTATATTTTGTCCTTTCCAAACTTTTTTATTAATTATTATTTTTTTGCGGCTCTTTTTCTGTCATGTTCGCTGAGTATAATTTTTCGGAGGCGAATGTGTGATGGAGTAATTTCAATATATTCGTCTGCTCTAACGTTTTCCATTGCTTCTTCTAATGAGTATTTTATTGCAGGAGCCAGTGAAACTTTGTCGTCTGCTCCAGAAGAACGCATATTACTCATTTTTTTTGTTTTAGTAATATTTATTACAAGGTCGTCTTGTCTTGTGTTTTGTCCTATAACTTGTCCTGCATAAATTGCTTCGCCTGGCTCTACAAAAAATGAGCCTCTATCTTGCAGTTTATCAAGAGCATAGGCTATTGCAGTTCCTGTTTCCATAGCTATTAGTGCTCCATTTTTTATGTTTGCAATTTCTCCTTTGAAAGGTTCGTAGCCTTTTAGTCTGTGGGCAATTATTGCTTCTCCTGCTGTGGCTGTAAGAATTGAATTATTTATTCCTATCAGTCCACGCGAGGGAATATCAAATTGAAGGAAAAATTGGTCTTTTTTGGGTTGCATGTCAGTCATATTACCTTTTCTTTGTGCAACTATTTCTATTGCCTTTCCCGACGCTTCTTCTGGGAGTAATATTGTTAGTTCTTCTATTGGTTCGCATTTTACTCCGTCAATAATTTTTGTAATTACTTGTGGTTGTCCAAGTTGTAGTTCGTATCCTTCTCTTCTCATGGTTTCTACAAGTATAGAAAGGTGCAAAATTCCTCGTCCAAAAACCATAAATGAGTCTGCCGAATCTGTAAGTTCTACCCGTAGGGCAAGATTTTTTTCCATTTCTTTAAAAAGTCTTGTCATCAGGTGTCGTGAAGTTACAAATTTCCCGTCTTTTCCAAAGAAGGGGGAGTTGTTGATTGTGAACAACATGCTCATTGTGGGTTCATCTACATCTATTGGAATTATTTGTTCAGGATTTTCAAAATCTGCAACTGTGTCTCCGATGTCAAAATTTTCTATTCCAAGAATTGCACAAATTTCTCCCGGATAAATAGTTTTTTTCATTTTCTCTTTTCCAAGGCCTTCAAAAACATATAATTCTTTAATTTTGTGTTTTTCAATTTTTCCGTCTCTTTTCACAAGAGAGATATTATCTCCCCAGTTTAGTGTTCCTCTTGATAATCTGCCTATTGCGATTCGTCCTACATAGGAAGAATAATCTAATGATGTGATTTGTAATTGGGTATTACCTTCTTCGTATTTGAATTCAGGAATTTCTTTAATTATTTGGTCTAATAAATAACTAACATCTGTTGTTGGATTATTCCAATTTTCTCCCATCCAGCCTTCTTTGGACGAGCCATATACTGTTGCAAAATCTAATTGGTCTTCGGTTGCTCCAAGGTTAAACATTAAATCAAACACAAGTTCTTGTGTTTCTTCTGGTTGGCAACCAACTTTATCTACTTTATTTATAACAACAATTGGTTTTAATCCTAAGTCTATTGCTTTTTGCAAAACAAAACGAGTTTGTGGCATTGGACCTTCAAAAGCATCTACAACAAGCAAAACACCATCTGCCATGTTAAGCACACGTTCTACTTCTCCTCCAAAATCGGAGTGACCGGGTGTATCTATAATGTTTATTTTAACACCTTTATAACGAATAGAAACATTTTTAGATAAAATTGTAATTCCTCGTTCTCGTTCTAAATCGTTGCTGTCTAAAATTAGTTCACCCATTTCTTGATTTTCTCTGAAGAGTTGTCCTTGGTGTAAAATTCTATCTACGAGGGTTGTTTTTCCATGGTCAACGTGTGCTATTATTGCTATATTTCTGATACTATTCATAGTTTTGTTTAAAAGTTTTTATTAATTTTTATTAAAATGTTAATTTTTAACAATTTAAAATATATTTTTGAAATTCTTGTCCAAAAAGTTTGCAAAGGTATTATAAAAAAGCTTTTACACAAATATATTTATCTGTTGTTTTTTTATTTAATTTATATTAATTAAATAATTACGTTTTTATTTGATTGAAAAAATGCTTGAATTTACATTACATGTTAGCTATTTAACATAATATTAATTATAAGACAAACGTATAAAATCTTTATAATCAAACATTTATACTTTTTAGTTTAATTATAATTTTATATTTTTGTTGTTCTATTTTACTTATTATTTTGATTTTAAATTACTTAGATACACAGAATAAGAAAAATGACATTTTAATAATATTATGTTAAATAGACCTAATTTCTTCTGCACCAATAGAAGTTCCCAATTTCGGATTTTTAAGAAGTTCTTTTTCTAATTTTATAAAATCTTTTTTTAGTAAACGATGTTTTTTCTTAATCTGTTAGCTTCTTGAATAATAAAAAAATGTAAATAAGAGCTTAAATATTGGTTTAAAAACATGTTTTACAACATGTTTTTAAGTGTTTTTAAAACTTTAATTTTTTATAAAATCTAATAAAACAGAGGTTTACATGTAGTCAAGTAAATTAAATGATGAATTGTTTGCACAAAAAAACAAGTTTTGTAAGTCTTTGATTATCAGTGTTTTGATTAGAGTGTTGATTTCTTTGCGTAAAATTGCAATTTTTCAATACTAAATGTAAAAGATGCTTTACTTTTTTGTTTTTTTATATTGTCTTGATAATCAAAAAAATAGCTTTTTTTATTTGCTATTGCATATTATAAAAATAGTTCGTTTATTTGCATTTTATTAATTGATTTACAAGTAGTTCCACCAAGTTGGAAAATTCTTCACAAACAAAATTTAACCAGAAGAATATTTGTAAGTTAAATTTATTATGAAAACAATAGTTGAAAATAAAAATGAAATTAGTATAGACACTCAAAAAACAAAAGTGCTTTTGATTGGTGTTTCAGATTATGTTGATGATAAGGATATTAAAAATATTCCTAACATTAAACAGAACATAAAACTTTTGAAAGAAGTTTTGCTTGATAAAGATATTATGGGAATTCCTAAAGAGAATATCACAATTTCTTTAAATGATAGCCGTAAGGATATTGAGCGTAAATTGATTCAGGCAACAAGAGAGGCGGAAGACGAGAATTATACTTTGTTGGTATATTATAGTGGACACGGTATTTTGAGTTCCGAAAATTTTAAATTATATCTTACTTCAAGTGAGTCGTCTAAGGCTTATTTAGAGTCAGATAGTATTAATATTGACCGTTTTAGAGAAATTATTGCCGGTTCAAGAGCTACAAGTAAAGTTGTTATTCTTGATGCTTGTCATAGTGGGCAAATACATAATACTATGAATAATTTTGAATCTACAATAAGTAGTGAGATTAAAAAATTTGAGGGAACTTATATTATGACTTCTGCATCAGAGGATTCTCCTTCACTTTTTCCGCATAATAGCACGAAGAAGCCAACATATTTTACTGCCAAAATGATTGATGTTCTAAAAAGAGGGGTTGAAAATAATAAGCCATATATTTCTGTTAGAGATATTTATAATGAAATTTATAATTCTTTTAGCAAGCAGGTTGGTATGCCTTTGCCACAACAGTCTATTTTTCAAGAAGCTGATAGTATAATTATTTCAAAAAACAAAATTTATGGCAGAAATATTGCTGATAGCAAATGTCATTTTTCTTATTCTGATAGAAGAAAGGAAATGTTTAATAATTTACAAAATAAATCTGAACTTTTATTGGAAAGGAAGCATTTTAATTTTAAGAATTATATAAATACTGTTAAAATTATTTTTGTTGCGATAATATTGTTTGTTGTTTCTTCAATTGGGTTAATTTATTTCAAATCTAATTTTGATAAAACTGAGCAAGCTCCTATATATATTAAAACTGTTTCTGAACTTGATACTATTGTAAACAATAAGAAATACATAAATCCTGTTATTGAGGAGGCTTATGTTTTGGTAAAAAGAGGAAATATGTTGTATGCACGTGGAGAGTATTATTATAATGATGCTTTAAATTTTTATGTTCAAGCTAATAATTTATTAGAAGGCAGTGATAAAAATCTGAAAAATAAAATTAGGAATTTGAAAAATGAAATTAATGTGCTATATAACAGCTATATGGAAAACGCTAAAATTTTGTCAAAAGCCGACAATAGTTATTCCGAAACTTTGGAAGCTTTGAATAATGCTTTGAACCAAAAACCAAACGATGCCACTGCTTTGGCTAAAATTAAAAAACTGGATGCAAAATATAAACCTGAATAATTTTATTTATTCTAAATTAATATTAATAGGAATTGTGTAATAAACATTTACAGGTTTTCCATTTTGCTTTCCAGGTTTAAAATCTGGCAACATTGAAATTACTCTAATTGCTTCTTTGTCCAAGTTTTCATCTACGCTTCTAACAATTTCTATATTAGCTACTTCACCTGTTTTTGTAACCACAAAACGAACATAGGTTGTTCCTTGAATATTTACATTTCTTGATATTTCTGGATAAGTAAAATTTTCTGCAATAAATTTTCGCAAAGCAACTTCGCCTCCAGTAAACTCTGGCATCTCTTCTGCTATTACAAGAATTTCTCCAAGCTCTTGTTTTGGTGTTTCTATTTTTTCATATTTATTTTCATTATAATATTGATAATAAGCTACTTTTCCATTATTTTTATAATGGCTAAATCGTCCATGCTTTGTAATTGGAACTAATTTTGTAGCCTTTCCACTAATCGCTACCCTACCCGACTTTATTTGTAAAACTCTGTAAGTTGTATCATTTTTTTTATGATAAATCCATTCTTCTGGCTCTTTATTTTTTTGTGTGATAAAAAGAAGAGAATCGTTTCTAAACTTATATATACGAGTAAAGTTTTTAAGTGTAATTCTCTTATTATCAATATAATAACATATCTCTAATTTATAAAAATCCTCAGAAAATTTTATAATTTCTAAAGAATTATCATAGCTTTTAAGTATTGTATCTTTTGAGCTATATTTTTTTGAATTTTCAAAAAAAATAGTGTCTTGTGCAAAAATTATTGAAAAATTTGCAGAAATTAAAATCAATAAAAATAGTTTTTTCATAGAAATATTTGGTCAGCCACTTTTAAAGTGTCTGACAATTTTTTATTTTTCATCTAAAATAAATAACCTTAACATATTTAACGCCGAAGAAGTTGCACGCCTTATATTTATGTCTCTTCTGTTGCCAAAAGTGAATTTTTTAGCCAATACTTTTTCTTTGTTAGCCACTGCTATCCATGTAGTTCCAACTGGTTTGTCTTTTCTTGCTCCGCCCGGTCCTGCTATTCCCGAAACTGCGATGGCGTAATCTACTTCAAACATTTTTAATGCACCAAAAGCCATTTCTTCAACTGTTTGTTGGCTTACAGCTCCGTAATTGTCTAAGGTTGTTTGTTTTACTCCCAAAAGTTTATTTTTAATTTCATTTGAATAGGCAACCAAACCTCCGCAAAAATAATCGGAACTGCTTGGAACTGAAACTATTAAACGAGCAATATTTCCACCTGTGCAACTTTCGGCAGTTGTAACTTTTTTCCCAAGTTTACGTAAAATATTTCCAATTTCTTGGTATAAAAATACGTCTCCAATTCCAAAAATATTTTTGCCAATAATTTCTTTTAATTTTTCTATTTGATTATTTATTACTTCCTCTCCTTTTTGTTTATCATCTGATATACAGCTTAATCTTAGTCTAATTCTTTCGGGAGAAGGCAGGTAAGCGAGTTTCATTTTTTCTGGCAAATTATTTTCCCAGTCTGCAATTTTTTCGGCAAGCATAGATTCAGGTAGCCCAAAAGTTTGAACAGTTTTTTGAACAATATTTGGCAAAGTAAAATGTTTTTTAATTAATGGAATAACGCTTTTTTGCATCATTTCTTTCATTTCAAAAGGAACGGCTGGCATAGAAACAACCACTCTCCCACCCGACTCAAACCACATTCCCGGAGCGGTGCCGTTGGTGTTGCGAATTACCTTGCAATTTGCAGGAACTTCGGCTTGTTTGATGTTTTGCTCATTTAGTTTCAAGCCTCTATTATTAATAAAATTTGTTACATCTTCTAATACATTTTTATCTGTAATTAGCTTAGTATCAAAATATTCTGCAAGAGTTTCTTTTGTAATATCATCGTTTGTTGGTCCGAGTCCTCCTGTAATTAAAACTAAATCTACATTTTTTTTTGATTCATTA
>Ga0193956_1000471_pt1 | contig 18548 bp, 18 predicted proteins | sample BB_7_MG_FD_140358 | JGI IMG/M metagenome (GOLD analysis project Ga0193956, IMG submission 140358) | Microbial mat bacterial communities from the Broadkill River, Lewes, Delaware, United States - BB_7_MG | ecosystem: Environmental > Aquatic > Freshwater > River > Microbial mats | place: USA...
ATCAATAATATTATAGATAACTATTCTGAAAATCTAAAATCTTTACGAGGTAAAATCTCACTTATAGCAGGTGGTCCTCCTTGTCAAGGTTTTTCTATGGCAGGACGACGAAGAGAAAAAGATGACAGAAATAAACTTATAGATTCTTATATAAAATTTGTAGAACTAGTTCAACCAAAGGTTTTATTTTTTGAAAATGTAAGAGGATTTACAGTAGGTTTCAAAAAAGGAAATAAAAGAGGTCAAGCTTATTCGGTTTATGTAGTAAAAAAACTGAAAGAATTAGGCTATGATGTACACGGAGAGATTGTTGATTTTTCACAATATGGAGTACCTCAAAAAAGACAAAGATATATTTTAGTTGGAACAAAGCAAGGTGAATCAAAAAGTTTTTTTAATAAAATTGTTGAAAATAAAGCAAACTTTTTTAAATCAAAAAACTTAGAAAAAGATACAACTTCTTTAAATGATGCGATATCAGACCTATTAAAATCTAATGGCACAGAAGAATCACCAGATACAAAAAGCTTTCAAGCAGGAATATATTCAAAATCAAATAGCTCATATCAAAAGCTTATGAGAGAGAATAAGCAATTAACAAATAAAATTGCAAACAGCCATAGATTTGCAAAACACAAAAAACAAACAATTGAAAAATTTCAATATATATTAGACTATGGAATTGCAAATAAAAATATATCAGATAATATCAAAAAAAAATACAATATGAAAAAAAGAACGCAAGTTCCACTTTGTCAAAAATCTCCAACTCCTACACTTACAACTTTACCAGATGATTATATACATTATTGTGAGCCTAGAATATTAACTGTTAGAGAATATGCAAGAATACAATCATTTCCTGATAGTTATGCTTTTCAAGGTGGTTATACTACTGGAGGAGATAGAAGAAAAGTAGATGTTCCTAGATATACTCAAATAGGAAATGCGATACCTCCTCTTTTTGCAGAACAAGCAGGGATTGTATTAAAGGAAATGATTTAATGAAACAGGAAATGCAATTTAAAATTAGTTCTGCATTAAAAGATATAATAGGAAGAGACTTAATTAATGATGATTTTATAGCAATCTTTGAGTTAGTTAAAAACTCCTATGATGCATATGCAACAAAAGTAAAAATTAATTTTAAAAATATTTATTCTGAAAATCCAAGTATTATTATTACTGATAATGGTAATGGAATGAGCTATGATGATATAGCTAATAAATGGTTATTTGTAGCATATTCTGCAAAAAAAGATGGCACAGAGAATGGTAACCTAGATTTCAGGGATAAGATTTACAGTAAAAGAGCATTTGCAGGAGCAAAGGGAATAGGAAGGTTCTCTTGTGATAGATTAGGTAAAAACCTTTATATTGAAACTACTAAAAATGAAGAAAAGTCAATGACTGAATCATTATATGTTGACTGGGAGAATTTTGAAAGTGATTTAAAACAGGAATTTATCAATGTAAGTGTCTTGCATGAATCTTTAGATAATAGAAAAAATAATGGTACAAAATTAGAAATAACCAATCTTAGACACTTCTGGGATAGAGATAAATTTTTAAAATTAAAAGATGCATTAGCTAAATTAATTAATCCAAATAAAAATAATGATGATAACTTTGAAATATTTCTAACTGTAGATGATGAAAAAGCTGAAGATTTAAAAAATTTGGAATATCGTAAAATTGTAAATGGTAAAATTCAGAATTTAATATTTGAAACATTAGATTTAAAAACTACGAAAATTACATCTAAAATATTATCAAAAGAAAAAAATACAATTATTACAAGTTTATATGAAGCAAATAAGCTTGTATATGAGATAGAAGAAATTAATAATATTAGTTTATATGATATAGATTATACAATATATTATTTAAATACATCAGCAAAAAATACATTTACAAGAAAAATGGGACTTAGGTCTGTTGATTATGGACATATCTTTGTATATAAAAATGGATTAAGAATCTATCCTTATGGAGAAAGAGGGGAAGATCCATTAAAAATGGACAATAGAAAGGCTCAAGGGTATAATCGTTATATAGGAACCAGAGAAGCTATAGGATATATTGATATATTAGGGGAAAATTATAAATTTAAGGAAACCTCTAGTAGAGGTGATGGATTAGTTAAAAATGAAAGTTATTATAGTTTTATAGAATGGTTTTATGAAACTTTGAAACGTTTAGAAAAGTATAATATTGATGTTACAAACTGGGGTAATGAATTAGCAGACGAATATGTTGATTTAAAAGATAGTGAAAAAAAAGATGCATTAATTAAAATTATTACTAATCTATCTAATGCTAAAAATATTATCTCTTTAAATTATTCTGATGAAATAATAAATATATTAAAGAAAAAAGAAGAAGAATCGGTTAGTGGTCTTCTAAAAAAGATAAAAAATAATATTGTTTCTGATGATATAAATAAAGAAGAAGTTCTTGCTGAGATATCTAAAGCAGAGAATAAAATTAATGAATTAAAAAATATAAAAGAAGAAGCTGAAGAAGAAGCAATTCAGAACTTAATCAAAAATGAGGAATTAGAAGATAAATTAGAACAAAAAGTTAAAGAAGGTGTTTTTAAAAAGTCGATAATAGGACAAGACAAAGGACAATTGATAAGTTTACAACATCAAGTCAATCACAGTTCAAGTAGAATTTCTAGAAATATAAAACTTCTACTCAAAGCGATTAACAAAAATCGTTCCCAAGAAGATTTAAAAAAATATATTGACACTATTGCATTTGAAAATGAAAAAATTTCTTTAATTTCAGGATTTGTTACAAAAGCGGATTTCAATCTACGTGCTACAGAAATAGAAATGGATATAATACAATTTATTGAAGATTATATATTAAATATGTATTCAAATAAAGAACCTCTTATTAATACAAAAGATTTAAGAATATATTTCAGGAATGAAAGAAATATTGAAGTTAATAGAACTTTTAGACCATTAGAAATAACTATGATGATAGATAATTTTATTAATAATTCCATAAAGGCAGAATCAACAAAATTAGAATTTATTATTAAAAAATATAATGGAGAGCTTAAGTTAGATGTAATCGATAATGGTACAGGTATTGCCCCTGAAATTCAAGATGAAATTTTTAATTTTGGATTTACTACAACTTCTGGGTCAGGTATAGGATTACATCATATACGAGAAATTCTCAATGAATTAAATGGAAAGATATACTTGAATAAAGAAAAAAAGTCTATGGGTACAGAATTTAATATAAGGATTAATATATGAAACTTGACTACAAAATTTTATGGTTGGATGATAAAATTCATGAGTTTATTAAAGATGAATACATTGTTGAACTAGAAGACTATTTAATAGAGGAAGAATTTAATCCTATAATTTATACGACGGATAAGCAAGAGATCTTTTATGAAAAGTTAAAAAGTGAAGATTATGATTTAATAATGACAGACTTTCATTTAAATGAAAATATTAAACATGAAGAAGAGAATGGTGATGAGATTGTTAATAAAGTTCGAAAAGAAAAAATATTTACAGAAATATTATTCTACACTGCTAAGGCTGATTTAAAAGGTTCTTTAAACTGGGATAGAATATCATTTCTTCAGACAGAAAATCAAGCAGATGAACATCATGAAGAAGTAATAAAGAAAGCAAAAAGCTTAATTGAATTAACAATAAAAAAATTTCATGACATTATTGTTATGCGAGGTATGATAATGAATGAAACTAGTTCTTTGGATGAACAAAAACAGCGGCTTCTAAAAGACTTTGTTCAATCAAAAAAATATGAAGACAATATACCGCAAGTGAGAGATAGGCTTTTTTCAGAGGTGAATGCTTTTATATGCGAAAAACATGATAAAATTAATAAGTGTATAAAAAATCAAAACCTGAATAATTTAATGAAAGATGATATGTTATTTTCTGCAGATAAGAAAATCAGTGCAATGAGTGAAATTCTGACTATTCTAAGTCAAAAAGATTTTTCTTCGGAATATTCAACAGAAATTATAAAAACAAGAAATAAATTTGCACATGCTTCTTTAATTGAAGAAAAAGGAAGAAAATATTTTAAACAAGGAACTGATGGTTTAACATTTGACGATAACTACTGTAAAGAAATCAGAACAAATATAAGAAAACATAAGAAAAACTTGGATGATTTAGAAAAAATTATTAATAAATAAGTTTTTTATATTTTAGTAACTTTATAGAAATATAAAAGATTCAATTATACTAGCTATAATACCAAAAATATAACACGGAATAAAAATGACAAATTTATACAATGATCAAGATACAAAAGATTTTAAAACTGACTTGGACTATAGAGTTTATACTTCTCAGCTATTAGGTAGAAGTGATGAGTTAGTTTTGCATGGTGGTGGAAATACTTCTGTTAAGAGTGTGGTTGATGATACGGAAGTTTTGTATGTAAAAGGAAGTGGTTGGGACTTGGTTACTATTGAGCCTCAAGGTTTTCCTGCTGTCGAGTTGCAGTTTTTGAAAGATATGGCACGATTAACTGAGCTTAGTGATAGTGATATGGTAGACGCTCAAAGAAAAGCTATGCTTGATAAGTCTGCTCCAAATCCCTCTGTTGAAGCGATACTTCATGCTATAATTCCTTTTAAATTTGTGGATCATACACATGCTGATGCTATTGTAACTATTACAAACAATGATTTTGGGAAGTATAATATCGAGGAGTTATTCCCTAACTTTTTGCTTGTGGATTATATTATGCCTGGATTTATACTTGCTCATACTATTTATAAACTGACTCGGGATATAGATTGGGATAAGTGTGAGGGTATCATACTTCTAAATCATGGTATCTTTACATTTGATGATGATCCTAAAAAATCATATGATAAGATGATAGATGCTGTTTCAAAAGCGGAAGAGTTTTTGGATGATAACGCAAACTTAGTTATAGAAAAGTATATGCCACGAGCAACTTTAGATATACAAAAACTTCAAGAAATCATAAGTGAAACAAAAGGCTATGATGCAGTTATCAAAGTAAATCAATCACCTTTAGCACTTCACTACGCTTCACAAAGAAACTTACAACAAAAAGCTACAAAAGGGGTATTGACTCCTGAACACATCATCAGAACAAAAAGAGTTCCTCTTATCCTTGAAGATGATGATATTCAAAAAGCAGTTGATAGTTACAAAGATGAGTATATCGCATATTATGAAGAGTTCAAAAAAGATGAAGTATGCTTAAACCCTGCACCAAACTGGGCAGTAGTGAAAAACTTTGGAACAGTAAGTTTTGGCAAAACCCAAAAAGAGGCAAATATAATTGAAGATGTAAACAATCATACTATGAGAGCAGTTTTAAGAGCTGATATCTTAGGAGGATTTCAGTCAATCTCTTTAAAAGATAGTTTTGAGATGGAATACTGGGAACTAGAACAAGCAAAGTTAAAAAAATAGATGGAGATACTGTACTTTATAGATATCATAGGGATCATCTCTTTTGCTATTAGTGGATTTTTGATATCTATCAAACACAACCTTGATATGCTAGGAATATTCCTCATGGCATCCCTAACTGCACTAGGTGGTGGAATAATTAGAGATACAATAGCAGGTCGAATACCCTACTCTTTTGTTGATTCTATTTTGCCTATGACTGTTTTAGTTACTGTAGTATTTAGTATAATTCTAAAACTACACCAAAGAGAAAATTTAGATAGAAAAGAGCTCTTTATCATGAGTGATTCTTTAGGTTTGATATCTTTTAGTATCTCAGGAGCATTAGTAGCATTGGAAGTTGGTGCAAATTATTTTGGAGTGATTATCTTAGCATTTACAACAGCAGTAGGTGGAGGAATCATAAGAGATACACTTATCAATCATGTTCCTCTTGTTTTGACAAAAGATTTTTATGGAACTGTAGCTATCATTGTAGCAACAGTTCTATATATACTAAATAGCTTTGATATATTAAATAATATCTCAATATTATGTGTATTTGGATTTGGATTAGTATTAAGAATACTAGCTTATAAATACAAGTGGAAACTACCAAAATTCACTACAATAGAAAAGGACTAAAATGAATCAATACCTTATGGCAATCGACGCAGGAACAGGAAGTGTAAGAGCAGTTATATTTGATACACTTGGAAATCAAATATCTCTAGGACAAAGAGAATGGACACATCTTGAAGTGGATGGAGTTCCAAATTCTATGGATTTTGACTGTGTGAAAAACTGGGATTTGACAAAAGAGTGTATTGATGAAGCTTTGAGTTCTCAAGATATTGAGGCTTCTGATATTTTGAGTGTGAGTAGTTCTAGTATGAGAGAGGGTATTGTTTTATACGATATTGATGGAAATGAGCTTTGGGCAGTAGCCAATGTAGACTCACGCGCAAGTAATGAAGTAAAATATTTAAAAGAAAATTTTGATGGTATAGAGGAAGAGTTTTATCAACTTTCAGGTCAAACTTTTGCACTTGGAGCCATCCCAAGAGTTATGTGGGTAAAAAACAATATGCCAGATATTTATGAAAAAGTAGCCAAAATATCTATGATAAGTGACTGGATACTTTTTAAACTATCAGGGGTGATTTCAAGTGACCCAAGCAATGGTGGAACGGCAGGTATATTTAGTCTAGAATCTCGTGACTGGGTGCCAGATATGTGTACAAAAGTTGGAATAAAAGATGATATTTTTCCACCTTGTGTAGAGGTGGGAACTGTCATAGGAAAAGTTACATCAAAAAATAGTGGACTTGATAACTCTACTTTAGTAGTACAAGGTGGTGGAGATGTTCAGTTAGGAAGTGCTGGACTTGGTATCGTTGAAGATGGACAAGTTGCTATTTTAGGTGGTTCATTTTGGCAACAAGTTGTAAATATAAAAAGTGCTGTAACACCACCATCAAATATGGACATAAGAGTAAATCCACACGTAGTTCCACAACTCTCACAAGCTGAGGGGATCACATTTTTTAGTGGTTTGGTTATGAGATGGTTTAGGGATACATTTTGTGATATAGAAAAACTTGAAGCAAAAGAACAAAATATAGATGTATATACAGTTATGGAGCAAAAAGCTAAAAAAGTTCCAGTAGGTTCAAATGGTATCATACCAATATTTAGTGATAGTATGAGATATGGGAAATGGTATCACGCGGCTCCTAGTTTTCTAAATCTAAATATAGACCCTTTAATTTGCAACAAAGCTAGTATGTTTAGAGCCTTACAGGAAAATGCTTGTATCGTAAGTGATATAAATCTTAAAAAAATAGAAGCTTTTAGTAGAATAAAAACAGATACTATAGTATTTGCAAGTGGAGCAAGCAAAGGGGAACTTTGGTGTCAAATACTTGCAGATGTAACTGGATGTAAGATAAAAATACCAAAAGTAACAGAAGCAACGGCACTTGGAGTTGCTATGAGTGCTGGTGTTGGAGCTAGAGTTTATGATGATTTAAAATCTGCGGCAAATACTTTGGTAGTTTGGGAAAACGAGTATAAACCAAATATGCAAAACCATGAAGAATATAAAACTATAAAACAAAACTGGCAAAAAGCATACGATGCACAACTAAAACTTGTCGATGAAGATATTACAACTTCTATGTGGAAAGCCCCTGGGATTTAAAGATATAAGTATATATCAAAAAAAATTAGATAAAATAACAAAAATTTAAAAGGATACAAATATGGAACAAACAAAAAGAGTAACATTTATAGCTAAAGAGGGTTGCGAAGATAAGATGAAAGAGCTTCTATGTGCAATGGTTGAACCATCAAAAGCTGAAGATGGGTGTGTATTTTATGAAATTGTACAATACAAAGATAACAAAAGAAAATTTATGGCAGTAGAAACTTGGGCAAGTGATGAAGCAATAAAAGGGCATCAATCAACTGAACACTATGCTATATATAAAAGTAGCTTTGAGCCATATTGTGAGAAAAAATATACTGATCATCTTGAGGTTTTATCTTAAGGAAATATAGTAAGACTAAGGAGAGAAAGTCTTACTAAAATATAATAAGACCTAAGGAGAAAAGTCTTATTATAGAAACACATATATTGTAAAATTAACATCTTGCACTGCCCAAAAAATTGATTCTATTTATCTAATTGATGTTAACTCGTAATGAAAGTATATTCAAATAGGATAAAATTAGTCTTAATTGAAAACACTAATAAGATAAAATTAGTCTTAATTGAATTTAAACCCCATAAACACAACATATAACTCACTTTAACAACATCTAAATACAAAAAACAATATTTGATTAAATAAAAAGTTTAATAGAATTAAGATAAAATAATAAACTAAAAAAATAAAAAGTACTAAATAAAAATGATAAATAAAATTATACAATTAAAACAAGAGATTTCAAAACAAGTTATAGGGCAAGAACAAATGGTTGATGCTTTGTTAATAGGACTATTTACAAATGGACATATTTTATTAGAGGGTGTTCCTGGGCTTGCTAAAACAACTACAGTAAATGCACTGAGTCAATCATTGGGTCTTGATTTTAAAAGAGTTCAATTTACTCCTGATTTATTACCAAGTGATATTATTGGTGCACAAATATACGATATGAAAACAGGTGATTTCAAAATCAAAAGAGGTCCTGTCTTTACAAACTTATTACTTGCTGATGAGATAAATAGAGCACCTGCCAAAGTCCAATCAGCACTTTTAGAGGTTATGCAAGAAAGACAAGTAACTATAGGAGATACTACATATAAGATTGATTCTCCATTTTTAGTTCTTGCTACTCAAAATCCAGTTGAACAAGAGGGAGCTTATAGTTTACCTGAAGCACAACTAGATAGATTTATGTTTAAAATAGTTGTTGGATACAATACAAAAGAGGAAGAGTATACTATTGCTTCTAAAGCTGCATTTTCTACATTTGAAGCTATTCATGCTGTTTTACATAAAGAAGATATTGAAATTATTAAAAATGAGGTCAAAAATATTCATATAGATAAAGAGCTAGAGACTTATATAGTAGACTTAATTTTTGCTACACGTGAGCCAGAAAATTATGAATTAGAAGAACTAAAACAATACATAGAATTTGGAGCAAGTCCAAGAGCTACAATTGATATGTTTAAAGCAGTAAAAGCAAGAGCATATTTAAGAGGAAATGATTTTGTTTCACCTCTTGATATTGCACTATCTATCAAAGATATATTAAGACATAGAATTATTCTAAGTTATGAAGCACAAGCTTCAGATATCACAACTGATCAAATTATTCAAAAAATATTAGAAAAAGTTCCTGTACCATAATAGATAATCTATAAAATTTTATAGATTATTTACTTGGGACCACACTGTTTTACCTCTTGAGGCTTTGCACACGGCTTATGGTTTTTATTTTTTGGAAGAGTATCAATATTAAAATTCTGGTCATCAACAATTGATGTTCCCCACTTATACTCATCTATTACAACGTTATTTGATTGTTCTTTTTTCTCTTTTATATTAATATTTTCTGTAGCAAATAAACTTTGAGAAAGACTAAAAACACTTATCACTATATATAATAAAACTTTTTTCATAATAAATCCTTATTTATTTGAAATCATAACAAATTTTGCGTTTATTTTTACATAAATAGAAGTTCTTTATATAATAATTTATTATGACTTAAGTCCAAAAATATCAGAGGCTAAATACAATAGTCCTATACAAAAAATATACATCTTTAATAAAAAAGGGAAATTTGTTTTAACTAACTCTTTCATATTAATTTTGTACCTAGAATAAAGAGTAAGAGTCAATCCTGAAAATGGTGAAGTCGACACAGTAAGTCCCCAAGCCATAAGAAAAGTAATAGCTACAAGTGTTTGATTGAAGTCTTGTAACATATGCCCAAATATAGATATAGTAATAATCGCATGAATACCTACCATAGACAAAAATATAAAAATAGCCAAAACAATAGCCGCTGACTTATAATCAAATGAACCAACAGAGTCAAATGGTAAAGAGAAGCCAATACCATTTAAAATAGAACTAATACTAACACCAAGCATACCAGCAGTAAGAAAAAGCGAAATCTCACTTCTCATATTTGGTAAATCTTCACTTATATGTTTTTTATATTTTGAGATAGTTTTTGTTATCCCTTTTTTTATAGGAAGTACAACCAAAGGTAAAACAAATGCCAATAATGAGATAAGTACTATAATCTTAATATCTTCGTAAAAATAGTGTATAAAAAGAACAAAAAATGCTAAAGAAAAAGGGACAATAAGATTTTGCAAGTTCAAAGGATATCCCACAAATTGACTTAAATCCTCTCTATTTTTTATCTCAAAATACGTTACTATAAAAGTAAGAAATGCAAGAATGAGACCATTCACACTTACATAAAAAAATTCTAAGTTTGGAGCATAAGTCATAGCAACAGCAAATGAGACAAAAAAAGGCGACCAATAAGCATCCGAACTAAATGCACGAGTAAGAAGTATCAGTTGTAAATTTGACAATTTTTGTTTCTGTTTGTATAGTTTATCAGCTACAAGTAATAAAGCTGACATATTTATCATAGAACCAAATAGGTGAAGGCTAAGGTATGTTTTGAAAAAACCACTTTTCCCTTTTGTATTGGGATTCAAGTCCTCTTTTTTTGGATCAAATAAAAGACGTAAGAACCCTACTCCAACTAAAAGAATGATAAGGTACTGATTTATAGTAAATACTCTATTTATATCTATGGAGTAATTATTTATATAACAAATTCCAAAAGAGATAATAGAAAAAAGAAAAAGCACTAAAACTACTGTTTTATTTTTAAGATGATAAAAAAGTGTAATCGCAGAAAACCACAATATCAACGAACTTGTAAGAAGATATGATTGATCGATAAAATAACTATAAAGTGTTAAAATAAATGATATAAAGATAAGTAAACCTGAAAATTTTTGCATGAATTATTACTCTAAACTATAAAACCTCTAACATATTTGCTTTTATTCCACTTGCAACTTCGTTTGTAATATTCTCTAACATATTTGGATAAACTACTTTATAGTCTGCCATAAATTGTTGTTCCATGTTGTAGTCAAAAAATGTATTGTTTTTTATTCTATCTATAATTTTTTGTGCAAATTGTTTTGGATTGGTCAACTCTTTATCAGCATTTACAAAATCACTAAGCATTTGAACAAAAGCTAAATTTTTTAATTGTTGATCAAATAGTTTATCAAAGTCATTCTCTTCTGCCATCTCTAAAATAATTTCATTGATTGCAGTTATGATTAGTTGAGAGTTAATTTGAAGATTTAGTTTCTTAATCTTTTCGACTGTTAGTTCTAAGTTGCCCAATGATTCTAAAACAACACTTCCTAATCCAATTTGGTAATACAATTGATATTTACAGATACTATCTGCTAACTTTTTTCTTGAATAATATTTATCTATTGTTTGTTGAAGTTCCATATGTATATTTTAACAATTTGTTAGTTAGATACCCTTGAACTAAAATATCTAATTTTGTAATATTTACAATTAATTACAATATATTAAACTTAATTATATTTAATAAATATAATACAATAATATAAATTTAGTACAATTAAATATACTATATTAAGTTTTTAATAATTGATTTAAGTATATAATATTTTAATTAAATATATAAAAGGATAATTAAATGCAATTAATTGTATATAATCATAAAGGTGGAACAGGAAAAACCACTTATGCAACACAGATTGCAATCTATTTTGATGCAACTATTATTGAGCTTGATCCCTATGGAGTTTTGACTAAAACATTAGATGAAGATAGAGTTTACAATGTTGGACTAGATGATGATGTTCCAGAAGTTTCAGATGGAGATGTAGTTTATGATTTTGGAGGATTTGATGATGCTCGACTTGATATAGTTTCTAAAAATGCTGATTTAATCATCATCCCTTTCAATCCAACTATAAATGCACTTGGAACTACTCTTGAAAGTTATAAAAGAGCAAAAGAACAAAATCTTCCAATTTTATTTATAGCAAATGCCGTTGTTAAAGATCAAGATGTTGAAGATGCAGTTGAGTATATAAAAGAAGCAACAAAAGATGATATTGAATATTTTGTAGTTCCACACACAAGAGCTTTACAAACATCTGAAAATGAGGGACTAAGTATCATAGAACTTGCAAATAGTTCAGGTCTAAAAAGGCATACATACAGAAAAATAAGCAAAACTATGACTGATCTAATGGAAGTTATAAAAGAGTATATTTAATTATAATATATTATAATTAATTACAAGATAAACAAATATAAGAAAGTGTAAATAATGGCAAAAGCAAAATTTGGAAAGTTAAATAATTCTAGTACCTCAAATGACAAAACAACTCATGCAGACTTGCAAAATAATATTTCCCAAACTCCAAAAAAAGTAGGACGGCCATTGGGAAGTAAAGTAAAAAAGGAGCAAGCAAATGCTTCACTTACTGTTGCTTTTACCCCTAGCCAAAAAGAGGATTTAATCAAGTATGCTAGTAAAGACGACCGTACACCTGGATATATAATCAAAAAGCTTTTAATTGAAAATGGAATAATTCAAGATAACAAATAGTTATTTTACATTATTAAAAATATAAATAATAATGTTAGCATTTTGTATTAATAATATATTAAGATACTAAATGATAGATTACGATTATCAAATGAGACTAAATTAGTCTTATTTAAAAAAGAGGAGCTTTAAATGAGCGACAACCAACAAATTAAAAAATTATTAAATAGTGATTATAAACTTGGATTTGAGACTTTAGTGGAAAGCGATACTTTCCCAAAAGGTCTAGATGAAAACGTTATAAAAGCAATATCAAAAAAGAAAGATGAACCAGAATGGCTTTTGGATTTTAGATTAAAAGCATATAAAAAATGGCAAAAGATGGAAGAGCCATCTTGGGCTAATTTAAATTATCCAGAGATTGATTATCAAGATATAGCATATTTTTCTGCACCAAAAAAAGCACTAGACTCACTAGATGAAGTAGACCCAGAGATATTAAAAACTTATGAAAAATTAGGGATTCCTTTAGAGGAGCAAAAACTACTTGCAGGGGTAAAAGGTGTTGCGGTTGATGCTGTATTTGATTCTGTTTCAGTAAAAACTACATATCAAGAGGAGTTAGAAGAGTTAGGTGTTATCTTTTGTTCAGTTTCAGAAGCTGCAAATAAACATCCTGAACTATTAAAAAAATATTTAGCTTCCGTTGTACCTGTTACAGACAATTATTTTACAGCATTAAATAGTGCTGTTTTTACAGATGGTAGTTTTGTATATATTCCACCAAATGTAAGATGTCCAATGGAACTATCAACTTACTTTAGAATCAATGCTTTAGATACAGGACAATTTGAAAGAACTATTATCATAGCGGACAAAGGTTCTTATGTATCTTATAATGAGGGCTGTTCAGCACCAAGTCGTGATGAGAGACAACTTCATGCGGCGGTAGTTGAACTTGTAGCTTTAGACGATGCACAGATAAAATACTCAACAATTCAAAACTGGTACCCAGGAGATGAAACTGGAAAAGGTGGTATTTTAAACTTTGTAACAAAAAGAGGTATCTGTAAAGGTGACAACTCAAAAATATCTTGGACACAAGTAGAAACTGGATCATCACTTACTTGGAAATATCCATCATGTATACTAAAGGGTAAAAACTCAGTTGGAGAGTTTTACTCAGTTGCGATCTCTAGTCGAGCCCAACAAGCAGATACAGGAAGTAAGATGATACACATAGGTGAAAATACAAAATCAACTATAATCTCAAAAGGGATATCTGCTATGCATGGTGTAAATGCATATAGAGGGCTTGTAAAAGTTGCTAAGAGTGCTAAAAATGCAAGAAATATCTCAGAGTGTGATTCGCTTCTTATTGGAAATGGCTGTAAAGCACATACATATCCATATCATGAGATAAGAAATAGTTCTTCAAATATAGAACATGAAGCAACCACTTCAAAGATTTCAGATGAGCAACTTTTTTATCTAAATCAAAGAGGGATAAGTGAAGAAGATGCAATTGCTATGATTGTAAATGGTTTTTGTAAAGAGGTACTAAAAGAGTTACCAATGGAGTTTGCGGCAGAAGCAAAAGAGTTATTAAGTATTTCATTAGAGGGAAGTGTTGGCTAAGGCTAACAAATTAAGGATATAAAAATGTTAGATATAAAAGATTTAAAAGTAAATATAAATGATAAAGAGATTTTAAAAGGCTTAGATTTAAAAATAAATCCAGGAGAAATTCATGTTCTTATGGGACAAAATGGAGCTGGTAAATCTACACTAGTAAAAACTTTAAGTGCTCACTTTGACTGTGAAGTAACTGATGGAGATATAGATTATAAAGGTAAAGATTTATTAGAGCTTGATGTGTCTGAGCGTGCAAACGAAGGTATCTTTATGAGTTTTCAAAATCCAGTTGAAGTACCTGGAGTTAATAATAGCTATTTTTTAAGAACTGCTATAAATGAAAAACGAAAATATAACGGTCAAGAAGAGCTAGATACTATGGAGTTTTTAAAACTATCAAAAACGCAATTGGCAAAATTTGATATAGATAAAAAACTTATGAAAAGAGATCTAAATGATGGATTTTCAGGTGGAGAGAAAAAAAGAAATGAGCTAATGCAATTACTTTTATTACAACCTGAGCTTATCATGCTAGATGAAATTGATTCTGGACTTGATGTAGATGCTATTAAAACTGTTGCTACTGTTGTAAATGATATGTTACAAGAAGATAAAAACCGATCATTATTGATGATAACTCATTATGATAGATTATTATCATTAATCAAACCAGATTTTGTACATATCTTAAAAGATGGAAAAATAGTAAAAACAGGTGATTATAACTTAGCACTAGAACTTGATAGCAAAGGCTATGAAGGAATAGGAATAAATGATGAAATTAATTGATTTAAAAAATATAAAATTCCCAACAAAAAAAGATGAAGAGTTTAGAAAAATAGACTTATCTTTACTTTATGGTTATGAGTTTAAAGAGAAAAAAGATCATGTTTTAGATTTTGATGTTCTTAACAATGATGCATTATCATCAAACAATGAACTATATAAAATCAATCAAAACTTAGATGCAAAATCTTATGAGTTAAATATTGTTCAAAATACTGATGAACCAATTGTAATAATTCATAAGCTAAATGATGATGCAGTTTTAAATACAAGTACACTTAATATAAAAGTAGCCAAAGAGATACAAGCTTCAGTTATAGAAGTATTTGTATCAAATTGTCAGAACTCTTTTTATAGTGTAAACAGAACTTTTGAAGTAGAACAAAGTGCAAATCTAAACTACTTTAAATATCAAGATATAAAAGAGTCAAATAGTTTAATCATAAACACTATAATTGATTTAAAAGATAAAGCAACTATAGAGCATTCAAATTTCGAATTAGGTGACGGGGTAAATGTAAATATTTATGAAACAGCATTGAATAGTGAAGAATCAAATCTTAATATAAATGGTCTTGTAAGACTTTATAATGAGACAAAGTCTTCATCAATATTCAATACATATCATAACAATAAAAGTTCATTTAGTAATATTAACTTCAAACACTCACTGCATGATCATTCAAGAGCAGTATTTGAAGCAAAATCAATAGTAAATGATGGAGCAAACTTTTCAAAAGTTCTGCAAAATTCAAATACTATTTTACTAAGTGATGATGCAGTGATATTTGCAAAACCACATCTTGAGATTCATATAGATGAGCTAGAAGCTAGTCATGGTGCAACAGTAGGTTCACTAAACCAAGAGCAACTTTTATATTTAAGAGCTCGTGGAATATCAGATACAAAAGCATATGAGATGCTTTTAAGTGCTTTTGAAAACGAGATATATGATAATATAAAAGATGATAAAATAAAAGAATTTATAACAAATTTTAAAAGAAGCGATTATGTATAAAAAAGATTTTCCTTACTTTAACAACTCTAAAATAGTATATTTAGACAATGCAGCAACTACACAGAAACCAAAATCTGTGATTGATTCTCAAGTGCAGTACTATGAGAACTATTGTGCAAATACACATAGAAGTAACTTTGGTGATGCAAACAAAGCAACACTAAACTTTGAAAATGCAAGAAAAACTTTAAAAGAGTTTATCGGTGCATCTTCAAATGAAGAGATAATATTTACAAAAGGGGTAACTGAGTCTATAAACTTTGTAGCAAACTCTTTTGCACACGATTTTGAAACTATTATTATCTCATCTTTAGAGCACCATTCAAACATCGTACCTTGGCATATGCAAGGTAGAAGTTTGGGTGATGGTTTAGAAGTTGTTAGATGTAATGAAAATCTTGATTTTGACTTTGAAAATTATGAAGAGTTATTGAAAAACAATCCAAATGCTTTTGTAAGTATCACACATATTTCAAACGCTTTTGGAAAAGTACATGATATCAAAAAAATCACACAGCTTGCTCATAAGTATGATGCAGTTGTTATGATAGATGGTGCGCAGAGTTTAGCTCATATGAGTGTAGATATGCAAGATTTAGATGTAGATTTTTTTGCTATATCTGCGCATAAAACTTTTGGACCAACTGGTGTTGGTGCTATTTATGTAAAAGATGAGCATTTAAAAGATTTAGATGCATATCAAACAGGAGGAGCAACAATTCACGAGGTTGATTTTAACAGTTCAACTTTACTTGACTCTCCTTATAAATTTGAAGCAGGAACACAAAACATAGCTGGAATCATTGGATTTGGCGAGGCATTAAAATATATATCTGAAATAGGATATGAAAAAATCGAACAAGCAGAAGAGGATATATTTAATTATCTAGACCAAGAGTTACAGAAACTTCCAAATATAATATTTTATAACGAATTAAAAAATTCTGTAGGAAGTAGAAGTTTTAACTTTAAAGGTATAGTTCATGATGATATAGCAATTTTAGTTTCTAAAATGAACGTTGCCCTTAGAGTCGGACACCATTGTGCGCAACCTATTATGAAACAATTAGATTTAAAAGGAACAATAAGAGCCTCAATCGCTTTTTATAACGACCGTGAAGATGTAGATAAACTTATATCTGCACTTAAACGAGCACTTTGTATGTTGCAAGATTAAAAGGAGAAAATAATGAGTATACAAAAAATAGTAGAAGATATAAAAGATGATTTAGAATTTTTTGATGATGAACTAGAAAAATATGAATATATTATTGATCTTGGTAAAAAACTTGATGACTTAGATGAAGAGTTTAAAATAGCACAAAATCTAGTACAAGGTTGTACCTCACAAGTATGGCTAATATGTGAACAGCATGATGACAAACTAATATTCAAAGGTACATCAGACGCTGTTATTGTAAAAGGTTTGGTATATATGATATTAAAAATATTTTCAGATAAATCAATCGAAGAGTTAAAACAAATCGACATGGATATAGTCCATGAGCTAGGATTAAGTGAAGTTATCACTCCAAATAGACAAAGTGGAATAGTAGGGATGATAAAAAAAATAAAAGAATATGCACTAAAAGCATAATAAATAAAATAAAGGCAAAATCATGTCACAACAAATGAAAACAGATGATGAAATTATACAAGAAACAATTGCAAAACTAAAAAACATATTTGATCCAGAGATACCTGTAAATATATATGATTTAGGACTTATTTATAGAATAGAACTAGAGATGCAAGACAGATACAAGCATTGTTATGTAGAGATGACTTTGACATCTCCTGCTTGTCCAGTAGCTGGAAGTTTAGTAGAACAAGTTAGATACGTAACTCTTAGTGTTCCAGAGATTGATGAAGTAAATGTAAACTTAGTATTTGACCCACCATGGGATCATTCACTTATGAGTGAAGATGCTCAAGATATTATGTTAGCCCAGGGAGCTGTTGTTCCTGATTTTTAATCATCAATATAAGACCTTAGTATCAAAGATAAAGCACAAAAAGTATCTTTTATCAATGATATAAAAGGTTTTATAAAAAATATATTTAAGTTTAAAATAGTAAAATATAATTTACTAATAAATATTTAATAAGATTAAATCCAAGGATAATTATGCAAGACTCCACTGCAAAAGATTATATTGATAAATTTTCTCAAGACTACTATATAGATATTGAAACAAAATATAAAGAGCTCCTCTTAGATATAAAATACAGAGACAAAAGATTAAATCATGTTTTAAAAGTAAGTGATAGGCAGAGTCTTTATTTACTTAAGACAAATGAAGAACTTGATGAATACAAAGAAAAACTCGAGCAAAAAGTAGAAGAAAAAACTTCTGAAATAACACAACTTCTTTCCACTTTTGACAAACACGTAATAGCAAGTAAAACTGATACTAAAGGTGTGATTACCTATGCAAGTGTAGCTTTTTGTGATATTAGTGGATATAAAGAAGATGAGCTGTTAGGACAGCCACATAATATTGTAAGACACCAAGATATGCCAGCTAGTGCTTTTGAGGATTTGTGGAGTACTTTAAAATTGGGTCAAC
>Ga0193956_1000472_pt1 | contig 18528 bp, 18 predicted proteins | sample BB_7_MG_FD_140358 | JGI IMG/M metagenome (GOLD analysis project Ga0193956, IMG submission 140358) | Microbial mat bacterial communities from the Broadkill River, Lewes, Delaware, United States - BB_7_MG | ecosystem: Environmental > Aquatic > Freshwater > River > Microbial mats | place: USA...
CTTGCCCTAACAGGCAAGGCTACTTATTACGCACCGTTGGTGCTTAGTCCAAACTTCACAACACCAATAAACATCTATATTATTAAACTATTTTTTGTTTTTTATCAAAAGAAATTTGTTTTTAAAAAATATAAATTTTAATTTTGATAAAATCTATCCTCTATTTTATCAAACAGAAGAAGTTTTAGAAAATGGCTTAGACCTTGGCGAATTTAACGCAATTTTATTGCAAAAAGTAGAAGAACTAATTCTTTATACAATAGAGCAAAACAAACAAATAAAACAATTACAGGAAGAAGTATATAATCTTAAAAAAGAACAAAAATGAAAAAAAACTTAATAATTGTAGCAATATTTGCAATGTTTTTTGTTGCATGTAACAACTGCCCAGAAGCTGAACGTAGGGACATACCCTATGACCAAAAATTTATTTGCACTTTTGGAGACACTTTTATATATAAAAGCAATTTTGAAAACTACGACACTTTTGTTGTAAATTCATATGAAAATAATGATGACATGACAATAACAGAACGAGATTATGGAGAAGGTTGTGTTGAAATGTATTTAGATTTAATTGTTGTGGGTTTGACTTTGTTAAATGATACTATACACAATTTTGGCTTACTTAGGTATTTTGGAGGAGATAAAACCATACTGCATGTAATTGGCTTAAAAGGATATTCCGAAAATAATAATCAAATAAAAAGAGAATATAAAGATAACGTAGAAATAGATTCTGTTACTTATAAAGATGTATTAATTATGTCTGACACTGTATCTCAAGATGAAGAAATTCCATATAGTTTTTGTTCAAATAATATTGAAGGTCTAATTTCATACGAATATTTAACAGGAGAAAAGTATTCACTTTTAAAAACAATAAAACAATAAAACAAAAATTATAGATATTTCGGAATTTAAAGCAGGCATTTATATAGTCAAATCAATTCAAAATAATCAAATAAACATTCAAAAAATAATTAAATTATGAAAACAACAAAAATACAATTAGTTCTAATTCTTTTACTTGGATTAGTATCTTGCGAAAAAAAAGAAATTGAACCACATATTGAGTTAAAATATTTATCTCAAAACGAATGGCATTTGGATAAAGTTATTGCCTACGACGAAAAAGGTAAAGAAATAGATATAACCAATGCTTTGCCTAATTTAAAAGATATTGATTATAAATACTATTACAATGAAAATGACACATTGTATATGACTACTAAATATCAAGATGACGAACCTGAATTAATGAAGCTAAATTGGTGGTTTGATAAAAACGACAGCACAATACTTAAGGTAGGTATAGGAGACGACAGCTTTTGGGGCTATCGTATTGTTCACCTCGATGCTGAAAATTTAGAATATAACCCTATTACTGAGCCAGAGCAAACAGCAGTATATATTTTTAGTAAGATAGAGTAAATATACAGATTAAAAGCAATAAAAGAACAAACGAATTTCAAAAGCAGCCTCGCACTATCAAACTGCGGGGCTTTTTAAAAGACTTTAAAAGCAACATACTCTCCCAGTATTGTGTAACAAACAATAATATAAATACTTCTGAAATTAGTAAAACATACTTAAAATATTATTTTTTGGTAAACATTTTTTTTTAATTATCTTTGCGGATTGGAACTTATTTATAATCAATAATAATCAAGGTCTAAAATGAAAGGAAAAAAATATCAAATAGTAATTATAGCTTTAATATGGCTGGCAGTTTTAACACCAGTAATATTTTTAACATCAGTATTTTCGTTAATATCTGCGGGCAAAATAGGTTATATTCCTGATTTTGAGGAATTAGAAAATCCCAAAAGTAATCTCGCCTCCGAAGTTATTTCTTCCGACGGCATAGTGCTTGGAAAATATTATATAGAAAACCGAACAGTTGTAGGCTTCGACGACCTATCGCCAAACTTAGTAAACGCATTGGTTGCCACCGAAGACATTCGCTTCTTCGACCATTCAGGAATAGATGCCAGAGGACTTGCACGGGTGTTTGTAAAAACTGTTTTGCTGGGGCAAGACGCTGGTGGAGGTAGCACAATCTCTCAACAACTTGCAAAAAATCTTTACCAAATGAGAACAAAAACTCACGAAAGTAAAGAGTATAAAACAAAGCTCGGCAGAAACTGGGGAAAGGTAATAATGAAATTTCAGGAATGGGTAACAGCAAGCCTTTTGGAAAAAAGATATACCAAAGAAGAAATTATGGTAATGTATTTTAATACTGTTACTTATGGGCATAATGCTTTTGGTATTAAATCTGCTGCAAAAATATTTTTTAATACCTCACCAAACGAACTAACTATTGAACAAGCTGCAATCTTAGTCGGACTTCTAAAAGCTCCAACATATTACAGCCCACTCCGAAATCCAGAAAACTCTACACGAAGGCGTAATACAGTTTTTTATCAAATTCAAAAATATCAGAATAAGTTAAACAAACATACCGGTTGGAAAGAACTATCCGAAACTCAATTTGATTCTCTAAGAGCTTTGCCTCTTAATACTAATTACCAAAAACAAACACATAACGAAGGACTTGCAACTTATTTCAGAGAATATTTGAGAGGATATTTAACCGCAAAAAAACCAGAACTAAAAAATTATGCAAGCTGGCAAAACCAACAATATTTAGACGATTCAACTCTTTGGTTTTCCGACCCACTTTACGGTTGGTGTAATAAAAATTATAAACCAAATGGCGAAAATTATAATATTTATGAAGACGGATTAGAAATTCATACAACAATAAATTCGCACATGCAGCAATATGCCGAAGAAGCTGTCAGAGAACATCTTGGAACAGGAGACAAGGCTCTACAAGATGTATTTTTTGAGCACATAAAAAACAGAGAACATTCTCCATATCATTATAAAATAACGGATAAACAACTAAAAGGCATAATTACTGCAACTGTTAAAAGAACAGAACGATATAGAGTTCTTAAAAACAAAGGATTGGATTCTGTCCAGATTTGGAAAAATTTTGATAAACCTACCAAAATGGAAATCTTTACTTGGCAAGGTTACAAAGATACAGTTATGTCTCCTATGGATTCTATTTATCATTACAAAAAATATTTAAGAGCAGGTTTTGTATCCGTAGAACCAGAAACAGGTGAAATAAAAGCATACGTTGGAGGCATTGATTACAACCATTTTAAATACGACCACGTAATGGTAGCACGTCGTCAGGTAGGTTCAACATTCAAGCCATTTGTTTACACGCTTGCAATGATGCCAGGTGGTTATTCACCTTGCTACAAAGTTCCAAACGTTTCAGTAACTTTTGAAGTAGATAAAGGCTATAATAAAAAGAAACCTTATACACCTAAATTTTCCAGTTCAAAATTTGATGGGCAAAAAATTAGTTTAAAACTTGGTCTTGCTTTATCATTAAATCAAATATCTGCTTGGGTAATGAAACAATACAAACCCGAATCGGTAATAGAAATAGTCCGCTCTCTTGGAGTAAACAGCCCACTTGACCCCGTTTATTCGCTTTGCGTAGGTGCAGGAGAAGTAAAACTAATAGAAATGGCAGGGGCATATTGTGCCTACCCTAACAAAGGCGTTTATACAACTCCTATTTTTGTAACCGAAATAAAAGACAAACACGGAAACACAATAGCTCAGTTTAAACCAAAACAAAATCAAGCATTTGACGAACACACAGCATACCGAGTTATAGAGCTTATGAGAGGAGTAATTCAATTTGGAACAAGCACCAGAATGTGGCGAACTTACAAACTAACCAACGAAATAGCAGGAAAAACAGGAACAACAAACGATAATTCAGATGGTTGGTTTATGGGAGTAACACCAAAACTCGTTTCAGGAGCATGGGTAGGTGGCGAAGAACGAGGCATAAGATTTTCTTCAACCGCACTTGGGCAAGGAGCAAATATGGCATTGCCTATCTGGGCTTTATATATGCAAAAAGTTTATGCAGATTCTACACTTGCAAAAGCATACCCACGAGACGCAAAATTTGTTAAACCCAAAATAGACGACGGAGTAGAAACAGATTGCAACGACTTTGACAACGAAAACTATGATAATCCAAATGGAAATCAAATATTAATTAGTGGAGGATTTTAAATTATAATATTTTTAGTTTAAGAATAAAAAAACATGAAATTTTCTTTATTTATATTTGAATAATAATAAATAAATTTATTTCTTTGCAAGCATAAAAGATACAAATCAATTTTATTAAACAACAATTCATTTTATTGTTAATATTTTATAGATTTTACTATTTCTAACTTATTTCACTTATGAAGCTATCAATAAGAATAATATTAATACTATTTTTTAGCCTTTCGCTAACAACGGCTTTTGCACAGCACGACGAAAAACATGCTGAAAAAGAAGAATTTAATACAAGCGAATTTATTTTAGATCATGTTGGCGACGCTTATGATTGGCATATTGCAACATTTGGCGATTTTCACCTAAGCATTCCTTTGCCAGTAATATTATATAGCAAAAATAGTGGAGTAAATATTTTTATTTCTTCAAAATTTCATCACGGGCACGAAGCCTACAAGGGTTTTGAAATAGCACAAGAAGGAGATTATAAAGGTAAAATAATAGAACAAAGCACAGGAAAAAGACCATTTTTAGACCTTTCTATAACCAAACTTGTAATGTCTTTGTTTATAAGCCTTACACTAATTCTTATAATATTTTTATCGGTAGCAAAAGCCTATAAAAAACGCCCAGACAAAGCTCCAAAAGGCTTACAATCATTAATAGAACCACTGATAATATTCGTAAGAGACGATATTGCAAAAAGCTCTATAGGTGAAAAAAAATACGAGAAGTTTTTACCATTTCTGCTCACAATATTCTTTTTTATTTTTATAAATAACTTACTCGGACTAATACCAATATTTCCGGGAGGAGCAAATCTTACAGGAAATATAGCAATAACTGCAGTTCTTGCATTGGCAACCTTTGTTATTACAACCATAAATGGAAATAAAAACTATTGGAGACACATATTTTGGGCACCCGGAGTTCCTTGGTGGTTAAAAGTTCCAGTTCCACTAATGCCATTTGTAGAAGTTCTTGGAGTATTTACAAAACCACTCATACTCGCAGTTCGTTTGTTTGCCAACATATCTGGTGGACACATGGTAATACTTGGATTTTTTAGCTTAATATTTGTTTTCCAAAATATGTATGGAGCAGGAGTAGCTTACGGAACAGGAGTTTTCACATTAGTATTTACAGTATTTATGACCTTCTTAGAATTGCTTGTTGCATTTATACAAGCATACGTATTTACGTTGCTATCAGCAATTTATTTTGGAATGGCAATAGAAGAACATCATTAAAAAAAAAACAGTTTTTTAGATAATCAATTTATATTAATTTTAAACCAAACACAATCATGAATTTATTAACAATTCTTGGAATTTTATTAGACGGAGCAATGAGCGTAGAAGTAGCAGAGGTGTTTCTTGGCAAATTAGGTGCTGGAGCAGCTGTTATAGGAGCAGGTCTTGCTGTTCTTGGAGCAGGTATCGGTATTGGTAAAATTGGAGGTCAAGCAATGGACGCTATTGCTCGCCAACCAGAAGTAGTAGGCGATATTCGTTCTAACATGATTTTAGCCGCAGCCCTTATAGAAGGTGTTGCATTCTTCGTGCTTATTATCAGCTTACTTGTTGTTCTTTAAAAAAAATGTAAGCAACATGTCAGCGGTTGGCTGACATAGCTTACTTTTTTTAATAAAATTAATTATTGATAATTAAAAAATATTTTAAGGAATTAGTCATAATAAGCTAATTAAAAATCAAACACTTAAAACTAAAAACTTAATATTATGGGCTTAATAACTCCAGATTTCGGACTATTATTTTGGATGCTTGTTTCATTCGGAATTGTTCTATTTATTTTGAAAAAATTTGTATGGAAACCTGTTCTTAAAACTCTAAAAGACCGAGATAATTCCATTGCAGATTCTCTCAACTCTGCAAAAAAAGCCAGAGAGGAAATGTCTAAATTGCAAGACGACAACAAAAAAATTATAGCAGAAGCACGTGCCGAAAGAGATGAACTTTTGAAAGATGCAAAAATAACCAAAGATAATATTATAAGGCAGTCGGAAATAGAAGCAAAAGAACGAGCAAATAAAATTATTGCAAATGCACAAATGGAAATTGAAAATCAAAAAAATAAAGCACTTGCAGAGATAAAAGAAAAAGTTGCTGAACTTTCAATTGATATTGCCGAAAAAATACTAAAAAGAGAACTTAAAGACGAAAATTCTCAATCAGAATACGTTGGAAGCCTTATTAAAGATATAAAATTAAATTAGTTTTTATGGTAGTTAGTTATTAGCGTTTAGCTATTGGCAACTATCCAAACGCAAAGTGCCAAAAGCCAATAAAAAATATATATATGAACGATAGCAAAATATCTGTTCGCTATGCAAAAGCTATTTTTAAGCTGGCTACCGAACAACAAATATTACCCGAAATAAAAAACGATATGCAATTCATTTGGGACGCAACCAAAGATGAAATGTTTAACGAATTTTTACATAGTCCAATTATTTCTATTTCAAAAAAACAGGAAGTAATTAAAACTATATTTTCGGGAAAGATAAGAAAAGAAACACTATCTTTGCTTGATATTATAGCCAAAAATAGAAGAGAGGTGTTTTTGCCACAAGTAGCAATTAATTATCTTTCATATTATCGTGAATATCTTGGAATAAAAGAAGTTACAATAACAACAGTAAATAGTTTGTCTCAAGAATATAAAAATCAAATAACAGAAATATTGAAAAATTCTTTTAAATCCAAAATAGAATTAAAAGAACATACAAATAAAGACCTTATAGGAGGATTTATTTTAAAAATAGACGACCAAGAAATAGACGCAAGCGTATCAACAAAATTAAATAACATCAAAAAAGAACTAACTGTTTCTAATTTTTAAAACAGATAAAAAAGTTCAAATAATAATTATAATTCAACACTAAAAACTTAAAACTATAATACAATGGCTGGATTAAAACCTGCAGAAATATCTGACATTTTAAAAAATCAAATTGCTGGCATCAAAACAGACGCAGAATTGCATGAAGTAGGAACCGTTCTACAAGTAGGAGACGGAATTGCTCGCATATATGGGCTTTCTAACGTGCAATCTAACGAAATGATAGAATTTCAAAACGGCACAAAAGGCATTGTTCTAAATCTTGAAGAAGATAACGTTGGAGCAGTGCTACTTGGAGCTTCTAACGAAATAAAAGAAGGTGATACAGTTAAAAGATTAAATAGAATTGCATCTATTGATGTAGGTGAAGGCTTAGTTGGTAGAGTAATTAACACCATAGGCGAACCAATTGACGGACACGGACCAATAGAGGGAGAACGATTTGAAATGCCTTTGGAAAGAAAAGCACCAGGAGTAATTTACAGACAATCAGTAGATGAACCATTGCAAACTGGAATAAAAGCAATTGATGCAATGATTCCTATCGGACGAGGACAAAGAGAACTAATTATTGGAGACCGTCAAACAGGAAAAACTGCAATAGCGATTGACACAATCATAAATCAAAAAGAATTTCACGAAAGAGGTGAAACAGTATATTGCATATATGTAGCAATAGGACAAAAAGGCTCTACTGTTTCCAACATTGTGAAAACATTAGAAAAAAATGGAGCATTAGATTACACAATCGTTGTAGCATCAAGTGCTTCTGAACCAGCTGCATTACAATTTTATGCACCTTATGCAGGAGCAGCAATTGGCGAATATTTTAGAGATACTGGTCGCCCAGCACTTATTGTTTTTGATGACTTATCAAAACAAGCAGTTTCTTATCGTGAAGTTTCGCTACTACTTAGACGACCACCAGGACGAGAAGCATATCCAGGAGATGTATTTTACTTACATTCAAGACTTTTAGAACGTGCTGCAAAAATAATTAACAGCGACGAAGTTGCACAACAAATGAACGACGTTCCACCATCTTTGAAAGGAAAAATAAAAGGAGGAGGCTCACTAACAGCTTTGCCAATTATTGAAACTCAGGCAGGAGACGTATCGGCATATATTCCAACAAACGTAATTTCAATTACCGACGGACAAATTTTCCTTGAATCTGATTTATTCAATTCAGGAGTAAGACCAGCCATTAATGTAGGTATTTCTGTTTCCCGAGTTGGAGGTTCGGCACAAATAAAATCTATGAAAAAAGTTGCGGGAACACTAAAACTCGACCAAGCACAATATCGTGAATTAGAGGCTTTTGCGAAATTTGGCTCCGACCTTGACGCAGCAACAATGGGAGTTCTTGAAAAAGGAAAAAGAAATGTAGAAATACTAAAACAAGGACAATATTCGCCATTAAGAGTTGAACAACAAGTAGCTATAATATTTTGTGGAACAAATAATTTATTAAGTAAAGTTCCCGTAGATAAAATAATTGACTTCCAAACAGAATTACTTAACTATTTGGATATGAAACATAAAGACGATATTCTATCAGACTTTGCAAAAGGAAAATATGAAAAAGATACTCTTGACAAACTAAAAGAAATTGTTTTAAATATGGCTGAAAAATATTAGAAATTTAATTTTTAATATTAAAAACATAAACTTAAAATTAAAAACTTTTCTAAGTATTATATTAAAAATAAAAAATGGCAAACTTAAAAGAAATACGCACAAGGATTAGTTCGGTAAAATCCACAATGCAAATAACGTCGGCAATGAAAATGGTTTCCGCCGCAAAATTGAGAAAGGCACAACAAGCAATTACTCAACTACGTCCTTATGCCAATAAAATTAATGAAATACTTACCAGCGTGAGCGAAAGTTTGTCCGAAAATAAAGACAATCCATATTTAGAAGACAGAAAGGTTGAAAAAGTTTTGCTTGTTGCAATTAGCTCAAACAGAGGGCTTTGCGGAGCGTTTAACTCTAATATAATCAAAAAAACTTTATCCGTAGCCAAAGAATATGAAAGCAAAGAAATTGATGCCGAAAATATTCATATATTAGGTTTTGGTAAAAAAGCATACGAAATATTAGCTAAAAATAATTATAAAATTATTGATAAAAACTCTGAAATATTTAATGAACTTAATTATAAAAATGTAGCAGAATATGCCAACAAAATTATGGATTTGTTCAAAAATAAAAAATACGACAAAGTAGAACTTATCTATAACGGATTTAAAAATGCAGCAACACAAATACTTACAGTAGAACAACTTTTGCCAATAAAATTACCAGAAAAAACAAGTATAAAAGCAGATTACATTGTTGAGCCTTCATTAAAAGGAATTTCTAATACACTTGTTCCTAAGTCTATAATAATACAGCTATTAAAAGCAATTATGGACTCGCACGCCTCCGAACACGGAGCAAGAATGATCTCTATGCACAAAGCAACCGACAATGCTGGTGATTTAATAAGAGAACTAAATCTTACATACAACAAAGCTCGTCAGGCATCAATAACAAGCGAAATTCTGGAAATAGTGGGAGGTGCAGAGGCATTAAACAACTAAAATTAATTGAAAAAAATTAGAAAGGTTCACTATTTTAGTGAACCTTTTACATATAAAAAAAAGTAAATGCAAAGTTCTTAGTGTTTAATTTTTTATTGGATAGCTCCCGATTAATAACACATAAAAAAAACTTTACATTGTTGCTTAATTTTTACAACTACTTATTTATTAAATTAATGAAAAATATAACACTAATAATCATATTATTTATTTTTTCGTCAAACGTATTTTCGCAATCGGAAATATGGAAAATGAATGGAAAAAAAATAATTACAGACACTTTGCTCGTAGATACGAGCAATTATGTTTTTTACACAAACAAAAAAGGTAAAACAAAAGCCATTGAAAAAACAGAAGTCTTTTCGGTTACACAAAATAAATCAATGAGAATATTTTATGTTCCAGACACAATTTCAGATAGCTTTACTATTGTAGAAATGCACGCCTATTTGAGCGGAATGAACGATGGATATAATCATAAATCATATTTTTTTGTTTCAGGAGGAGCAATTGTAGGGCTTGCTGCACCCCTTACCTTTCCGTTAGTAGGAGTGAGCGATGCAATAACCCCAATTCCGCCAGCATTATACACTGCTTTAATAGCAATTCCAAAGGTTAAAGAAGACAAAATTGATGTTCCACAAAAGTATAAAAATGATGAGCATTATATATTTGGTTATCAAACGGCTGCAAAGAAAAAACGAATTACAAACACAATAATATCTTCTATTGCAGGACTCACCATTGGAACAGTAGCCACTATTTTTGTATATAGCTATTAATTGATTTTAATATATCAAAATAATAAAACTAAAATGAAACTCATACAAATATATCATAAAGCATTAGCTAAAGAAGACCTAACAACAGAAGAAGCTCTTTTAATGTATAAAGAAGCACCTCTTGCAAAACTTCTTTTTATTGGAAATGAATTAAGAAAGAAGGCAAAAAATAATTCTAAAAATGTAGGTTGGATAATAGACCGAAATGTAAACTTATCTAATGTGTGCATTGCTGGTTGCAAATTTTGTAATTTTTATAGAAAAATTACAGACCCAGACACTTATGTTACAAAAATAGAAGAATATAGAACCAAAATAGAAGAATTATTTAGGCTTGGAGGCAATCAACTTTTACTTCAAGGAGGTTTACACCCAAAATTAAAACTTGATTTTTATAAAAATCTTTTTAGCGAATTAAAAAAAGAATTTCCTTCAATAAAACTACACGCTCTCGGACCTGCAGAAATTCATCACTTGGCTCGTATGGAAAAATTGACATACAAAGAAATTTTAACAGAGCTAATTGAGGCTGGCTTAGATAGCCTTCCCGGTGCTGGTGCAGAAATTTTGAGCGATAGAGTTCGCAAAATAGTATCTCCCGGAAAATGCACTTCGCAACAATGGCTTTCAGTTATGCAACAGGCTCATATTCTTGATATTCCAACATCTGCAACCATGATGTTCGGATTTATTGAAACAAGTAAAGAACGAATAGAACATCTTATTTCTATAAGAGACCTTCAAGCTCAAAAACCAGAGTATTCAAAAGGCTTTATCACCTTTATTCCATGGGTTTATCAATCGGAAGATACTATTTTGAAAAAATTATATCCCAATATTGAACCTATTTCTACAATAGAATATTTGAGAATTATTGCAATTAGTAGAATTATTTTAAATAATATTGAAAATATCCAAGCATCGTGGCTAACTGTTGGAAAAGAAGCAGGTCAAATGAGTTTATACGCAGGTGCTAACGATTTTGGTTCTATTATGATAGAAGAGAATGTTGTTTCGTCGGCTGGTGCAAATTATCAATTTGATGAAGCAGGAATAAAAAATGCAATTACCGAAGCAGGTTTTATTCCTAAAAGAAGAAATCAGAAATATGAATTTATATAAAAAATACAATAATAATAATAAATTTTAAAAAGATAATTAATTGATTAATTGAATAATAAAACATATTACTTAAATAATGAAAACAATAATAACTATAATAATTTTATTTTTTGCGATTAATATTTACGCCCAATCTGGCATAACTGCAAAAGAGTTAAAAACACACGTATCATATCTCGCGTCGGACGAATTGAAAGGGCGAAAAACTGGAACAGACGGAGGAGTGAAAGCCGCAGAATATATACGAAACGATTTTAAAGAAAATAAATTAGAACTTCTTGGAGACAATGGTTTTCAATATTTTGAAGTAACAACAGGAGTGCAATTAGAAAAAACTAACAGTCTTAAAATTAATGATTTTAGTGCAAAAACATGGGAGGATAATATTCCAATGGTAATTTCTGGAAATGGAAAATTAAGTTCTAAAGTCGTTTTTGTTGGCTATGGCTTTGATATTGATACCGATAGCATAAAATGGAACGATTACAAAAATATTAACGTAAAAGGAAAATGGGTTTTAATTTTGAGAGGCGACCCTGAAATTCATAATCGTCAAAGTTTTTATATTCCCTATAGTTCCGACCGTAGCAAAGTGCTTACTGCATTAAAATATGAGGCAGCAGGAGTTCTTTTTGTTTCGGGAATGGAATTTGACAAAAAAGACAACTTGGAGGAATTAAAATACGGCAGAGGAAATGCTCAAATGCAAATACCTGTTATTCATATAAAAAGACAACTTGCAAACAAAATTTTAGAAAAATCTAAAACTGATATTGAAACTATCGAAGCTCAATTAATTGAGAAGAAAGAACCAATTTTGGTAAAAACTAAAGCAAAAGTTTCGGCAGAAGTAAACATTAAATACATAAAAGCTAAAACTCAAAATGTTGTTGCAATTAGAAGAAGTAACAACAAAGCATTTAGTAATGAATACATTGTAGTTGGTGCACACTACGATCACTTAGGTATGGGAGGACAAAATTCAGGCTCACGAATGCCAGACACAATAGCAGTTCACAACGGAGCAGACGACAACGCTTCGGGAGTTGCTACTCTTTTAGAAATTGCTGAGGAATTTGCAAAAAGAAAAACAAATAACGGCAGAAATATAATTTTTATAGCATTTGGTGCAGAAGAAATGGGATTAATTGGCTCTTCTTATTTTGTAAATAACTCTCTTGTGGATTTAAAATCAATAAAATGTATGATAAATCTGGATATGGTGGGACGTTTGGATAAAAAATCTCCAGTTCTTACTATTGCAGGAACGGGAACTGCCGAAGAATTTAATGAATTTTTAGACAAAAATAAAAACGACAAAATAAAGTTTGTATATTCACCCGGAGGTTTTGGAGCATCAGACCATTCTTCTTTTTATATGCAAGATATTCCTGTTTTGTTTTTCAATACGGGTGCTCATGCAGATTATCATACGCCTTTTGATGATGTTGAAACTATTAATTACGATGGTCAAGAACAGCTTAGTAAAATTGTTTTTGATATAACTAATCAGTTGTCAATCAGAAGTGAAGCTCTAACTTTTAAAGAAACAGCTGGCAAAGCAACAGGGCGTAAACATGGAAGAGGATACAAAGTTACTCTTGGAATTATTCCCGGATATGGAGATGATTCAAACACAGGTTTGCGTGTGGACGGTGTGAGAAAAGATGGTCCTGCAGAAATTGGTGGAATGCAAAAAGGAGACAGAATAGTTGCAATAAACGGCGAAGAGGTTTTAAATATTTATGACTATATGGAACTTCTTGGAAAATTGTCCGCAGGTCAAAACGCAACCGTAGATGTGAAGAGAAACAATGAAAAAATAGTTCTTTTAATTAAATTATAAAAAAATGAAAAATACACTATTATTAATTTCTTTATGGTTTCTTGCTATAATAATAACATTAGCAGCAGCAACTTATCAAAGAAAAACAGGACCAACTTACCCTAAAAAAATTACAACAAATGTAAAAGGAATAGAATATGAATCAAAATTAATAAGAAGCCATGGGGGCGAAACAGATGCTCCTGTAACTCTTTCTATATCAGATGAAAATATTACAGCAAAACTGAAATACAAAATTTTTCCACCAAAAAAAGACGAAGAATGGATTGATGTTGATTTTGCGAGAGAACAAAATAAAAAAGGTGAAAGCGTTTTAGTTGCAAAATTACCATATCAACCACCTGCCGGAAAGTTAATGTATTATATAGAAATAAATAATGAAAATAAAGTTGAAGCTATTTTTAAAGAAGAACCAATAGTTATTCGCTTCAAAGGAGATGTGCCTGCGGGAGTTTTGATTCCGCATATTTTCTTTATGTTTTTTGCAATGATGTTTGCTAATGTTGCAGGACTATTTGCAATAGCAAAACGTTCTAAAACTAAACTATATACAACAATTACATTTTTCTTAATGCTTGTTGGTGGTATGATATTAGGTCCTGTTGTTCAAAAATATGCTTTTTTAGAATACTGGGCAGGAGTGCCTTTTGGCTGGGATTTGACAGATAATAAAATGCTTATTGCTTTTGTTTTTTGGTTAATTGCTTTTGTTGGCAACTTTAAAGCTGATAGAAAATATCTTACAATAATTGCTTCAATAGTTACTTTAATCATTTTTTCAATACCACACAGTATGTATGGTTCTGAATTAGACAGAGAAACAGGAGAAGTAATTCAAGGATTTATTAACCTTATTCCATTTTTTTAATATATAATAAAAATCATTTAATCAATACATATACACAACTAACTTAAACTAAAAATGCAAATAAAAACATTTCATTTTAATAAATTTATAGAAAACACCTATCTTGTTTGGGACGAAACCAACGAATGTATAATTATTGATGCAGGAAATAGCACCGATCAAGAAAATGTTTTTTTACAAAAACATATTGACGAAAATAACTTAAAGCCAGTAGCAGTGCTAAATACTCATTGCCACATAGACCATATCCTTGGAATAATTTTTTTGCAAGAAAAATATGGAATAGAATTTTGGGCAAATAAAAACGACCAATATTTACTTGATAATACACCACAAATGGCTGAGATATACGGCTTTAATATGTCTAAAATTCCACAAATAAATAAAAATATTACAGAAAAAGATGTTATAAAATTTGGAAATACAGAGCTAAAAGTTCTTGAAGTTCCCGGACATTGTTCGGGGCATCTTGCTTTTTATAACGATAAAAATAAAGCAATATTTACTGGCGATGTGTTATTTAAAGAAACAATAGGACGCACAGACCTGCCCGGTGGAGATTTAGATAAATTGTTGGATAGCATAAAAAACAAAATTTTTACCTTAGACAGTAATTATACTGTTTTTCCCGGACACGGAGAGCACACAAGCATTAGGCATGAAATAGCAAATAATCCTTTTTTTTAGAAAAATATAATTTATTTTCAAATGAAAAATAAACTTAGATTAAGAATAATAAACTCTTATTTAACTTCTACAATAAGTATAACTTTTGTATTATTGTTGCTTGGTGTTTTTTATTTGTTATTGCTGAATGTCAAAACTTTATCTACTTTTGCAAAAGAGAGTATAATTGTTTCTGTTTTGTTAAAACCAAATATTGAAGAGGCTGAAATTTTAAATTTTCAAAAAAACTTAGACAGCAAAAAATATTGCAAAGAAACTGATTTTGTAACCAAAGAGCGTGCAGCAGAAGAATTAAAAACTTCTATAAATGAAGACTTTATAGAAATACTTGGATACAATCCTCTACCAGAATCTATTAATATAAAATTAAATGCCGAATATTCTAACACCGATAGCATTGCAATTATAGAAGAGCAACTGTCTAATAATAAAATTGTTAGTGATGTTTTTTATTTTAAGTCCCTTGTTCACCAAGTAGATACAAATATTAAAAATATTGGTGTAATTATTTCTTCTGTTAGTTTTTTATTATTTTTAATTACAATAACTTTAATAAATAACACAATAAGATTAGAAGTCTATTCTAAGCGTTTTTCTATAAAAACAATGCAACTCGTAGGAGCTACCAAAAAATTTATACTAAAACCTTTTATTGTTAAAAGTCTTTTTCATGGTGCAATAACTTCTTTATTATCAATATCTATATTGATGCTATTTATATTATATTTTCAATCTAATATTTATGGATTAGTGCCTATAAAAAATATCGCTCTTGTGTTTTTAATAGTTTTTTTAACAGGAATAATAATAACAGTAGGAGCAACATTTGTTTCGGTGCTAAGATATATAGAAACCAAAATAGAAAATTTATACTAATTTATTCGGAGTGAGATATAAGTTGCACTCCGAATTATTGTATATATGACAAGTATTTTTTTTATCCAACTAAAACTGTATGGCTTTACATTTCTCTTGTTTATAACGCATTAAATTTTTATTTCATAATGCTTTAATATAGTATTATACCATTCAATATACTCCTTTATTGAGTAATAAAGTTGGTTATAATCGGGAGTTTAAACTTTTTTTTAAGAATTTTCAATATATTTGTTATTTGCGTTTTCCATTATTTTGTTTTCTTAATTATTTCTTCAATTTGTTTAAGGTCTTCTATGTCTTGTTTGTCTGCAAGTTCTGCTTGGTAAGTTTTACGTTTTGCATCAAATTGTTGGTAAATTTCTTTCACTATTTTTTTCATTTGTTCGTTACTTACAGACCCTAAGTTTTTTAATACTTTTTTATCTTGAAACTCAATTATTTTATCAACATTTTGTTTCCAAAAGTCCATCGTAATATCTATTCTATCTTTTACTCTAAGCTCTGCACTTTCCAAAAACACAACAACTAAGCGATTAAGAGTATCAATTTCGTTGTTCGTTAGGTAGTTTTTGGCGGTGTATATGTCTTGTTTTCTTACTATTGAGCCTTTCCATGAGGTTAAAGCCATGTTTTCTTTATCTGGGTTTGCTCTACTAACTATTATTTCTGCGGCAGTTTTGTTTGTAACAGCAAAAAGGAGCTTGTTTTGGGTTTGTGCAAAAAACATTTGAGTTGCTTTATCTGTTTTATCGTAGTCGCTACAAAGTGCAAATAAATCTCTTACTTTTTGGTAGAAGCGTTTTTCGGAGGCACGAATATCACGTATTTGTTCTAATAATTCGTCAAAGTAATCGGGTCTTCCATCAGGATTTTTCAGCCTTTCGTTATCCATAACAAAACCTTTAATCATATATTGTTTAAGGTTCTTGTTAGCCCAAATTCTAAACTGTGTTCCTCGTTTGCTTCTTACTCTAAAACCAATTGCAAGTATCATATCAAGCGAGTAAAAAGTGATATTATATTCTTTGCCATCAGTGGCAGTTGTTAAGTAATCCTTAACAACTGAATTAACATTTAACTCCTTCTCTTTAAATATATTAGATATATGCATACTAATATTTGGCTTAGAGGTGTCAAAAAGTTCTGAAAGTTGATTTTGGTTCATCCAAATATTTCCGTCTTTGGCATAAAGAGAAACATTTGCTTTGCCGTCAGTAGTATTATATATTATTATATTTTGTCTTGTTTCCATAATACTTTTTTTTAATTATCAATTATCAATTACCAATTATCAATTATCAATTATCAATTACCAATTATCAATTATCAATTACTCTTAGTTGTTTTAATTATTGATATTAAGAGTTTTATCAGTTCTGTTGCTTCTTTGCTAATGCTTTTATATTCATTTTTATTTAAGAAATCAGTTTCTTTTAGAAGTTCAATCCAATATTCAGTTTCATTGGCTTCTTTCAGGGCAATAGCTAATTTGTGGATAAAATCTTTTTTGCTTTCAGCATGTTCTGCCTCTCTAACTAATGCACCAACAGCAGTTCCCGAGCGTAAAAGTTGCTTAGATAAGACAAACTCTTTCTTTTCACACAAATACTTATATAAATTTACAACTCTTACTGCAAACAAAAAACTTTTTTTCTTTAACAATATTTTTCTTCATAATTATTACCAATTACCAATTATCAATTATCAATTATCAATTAAAAATTATCAATTACCAATTACCAATTATCAATTAAAAATTACCAATTAGGAGCAACATTTGTTTCGGTGCTAAGATATATAGAAACCAAAATAGAAAATTTATACTAAATTTTTATAGTAAATTGTATATTTCCATTCAAATATTCTGATGAAATGTAGAGACGTTTCACGCAACGTCTCTATTTATATAGTTAAAATAGATAAAAATTAATCAAGTATTTTAGTTTTGTTTACAAACCATAAGAAAATAGATAAGGACGTAATAATAATTCCTCCATAAATTCCTACAGCCTGCCATTCTCCAAAAATTAATTTGCCAATAAAAAATAGTATTGAATAAACCAAAACTATTGAAGATAACCAACAAACTGTTAGGTTCAAAAGATAATATTTATCTTTATCCGATTTATAATCAGATTTTTTTTGAACAGGTTTCCACATTCCTTGAGGTTTTACTTTTTTGTAAAAACTAAGCAAAACATTTTCTTTTGTTGGTTTGGTTAAAAATGTTATTGTTATCCACGAAATTGTTGTTATTCCAATAGTCCAAAAGAAACTTCCGGGAAAATACAAATAAGTGTGATTATTCATAAAATTTTCTAAAACTTCGGGAGGAATTCCATCTATGTAAGCGAGGTTAATTGGTTGCAACATAAAATATTTAATTAATTGAATTGTTCCATATACAAAAAACGGAACTATTGTAGCAGTAATTTCGCTCCAAGCATTAATACGCCACCAATACCATCTTAGTATTAGCACCATTCCAAGCCCTGCACCGCACTCTATTACAAATGCCCAAACTCCAGAAATAGATTCTATTTGTGACGTAATTATAAGAGAAATAATCATTATTGCAATGGTGAACAGTCGTCCGATTGTAACATTTTTTTTGTTTTCTTTTTGTTCTTTTGTTTTGCCGAGCAAAAATAAATCGTTGGTTAAAATACTTGCACCAAAATTTAGCTGTGTAGAAATTGTGCTCATATATGCGGACAAAAATGCAACAAGTAAAAGTCCTTTTAAGCCAGTGGGCAAAAAGTCTTTCATTGCCATAAC
>Ga0193956_1000473_pt1 | contig 18509 bp, 13 predicted proteins | sample BB_7_MG_FD_140358 | JGI IMG/M metagenome (GOLD analysis project Ga0193956, IMG submission 140358) | Microbial mat bacterial communities from the Broadkill River, Lewes, Delaware, United States - BB_7_MG | ecosystem: Environmental > Aquatic > Freshwater > River > Microbial mats | place: USA...
ACAGAAACCTGTCATCACAGATTCTCCTATATTTCGTTTGACATCGTAGTTTAAATATACTAGAAATAGCGTCTACAATATACCTTAAATAAGTTTTTGTGTGCTAAATAGCATACTGTTTTATGTCCCCCTGATTTCTTTATAAATCAGGACATTTACTTCATAACTAGGTTCAAGGAGGAATTTTTTCAATGTCTGAATTCGGTACTCTAGAAAGTCGTGTTCATCTTAAATCAATGATGGACAAAGTAATGACAGCTGAAGATTGTGTTAAATTTTTTGAGAACGGTATGGATCTCGGTTGGTCTGGATTTACACCTGCTGGCTACCCAAAAGCTGTTCCCATCGCGCTTGCAGATCACGTTGAAAAAAACAACCTCCAAGGTGAGTTAAAGTTTAACCTTTTCATTGGTGCTTCTGTTGGTGCAGAGACAGAGGATCGCTGGGCAACACTTGACATGATCGACCGTCGCTGGCCTTACCAAACAGGTAAAAACATCGCTAAAGGGATCAATGCTGGTAAGATCCGTATGGGCGACAAGCACCTTTCTTTATTTGCTCAAGATTTAGGCTATGGCTTCTACACTCCTAAAATCGATATCGCCATCATTGAAGTTTCTGAAATCTTAGAAGATGGTGCTCTTGTTCCAACTTCTTCATGTGGTGTAATTGGCGAGATCTTAATGATCGCTGACAAAATCATCCTTGAAGTAAACACTGGACAACCTTCATTCCGCGGCATGCATGATTGCTTGGTTCCACTTACTCCACCTAACCGTCAACCAATGATGATCAACAAAGCAGGTGATCGCATTGGTACTGAATCTTTTGCATGTGACCCTAGCAAAGTTATCGCGGTTGTTGAGTCTAAAAACCGTGATAAAGGTCGTGCATTTGCTGGCGCTGATGAGACTTCAGAAGCTATTGCTGGACACATCATGGACTTTTTCTCTGAAGAAGTTGAAGCAGGTCGCTTGCCTAAGAACCTCCTCCCTCTTCAATCAGGTGTTGGTTCAATCGCGAACGCAGTTGTTGGCGGTCTAGCTAAAGGTCCTTTTAAGAACTTAACTGTCTTTACAGAAGTTCTTCAAGACACCATGTTGGATCTTTTCGATTCAGGTAAATTGGACGCAGCATCTTCTTGCTCACTTTCTCTGTCTGAAGAGCCTGGCTTCCCTCGATTCTTCGACAATTGGGACAAGTATGCAGACAAGATCACCTTGCGCCCACTTTCAATTTCAAACGCTCCTGAGCCGATCCGTCGTCTAGGTGTTATCGCAATGAACACACCTGTTGAATTTGACATGTATGCACATGCCAACTCAACACTCGTTGGTGGTACTCGTATGATCAACGGTCTTGGTGGTTCTGGTGACTTCTTGCGTAACGGTTACTTGAAGATTATGCACTCTCCTTCAACTCGCCCAAGCAAGACTGATCCAATCGGCATCACTTGTGTTGTTCCTAAAGCTCCTCACGTTGACCATACAGAGCACGACCTTGACGTACTGGTAACAGAGCAAGGCCTTGCAGACTTACGTGGCTTAGCACCAAAAGAGCGTGCACAAAAAATTATCGACAAGTGTGTGCATCCTGCATACAAGCCTATCATGCAAGAGTACTTAGACCTCGCTACAAAAGTATGTCTTGAAAAAGGTGTTGGTCACGAACCTCAACTGTTTGACCGTTGCTTCAAAATGCAACAAAACTTAGCAGAAAATGGTACAATGTTAATCAAAAACTGGGATATTAAAGTCGACCTTTGTGAAGACTAAATACCACTAAATAGTTCAACAAAAGCCCTACTAGTTCGCTAGTGGGGCTTTTTTATTGCCAAAAAACGACTGAAAACAAAAAAAGCTGCAATTGCAGTAATTAAAAAATTACGAAAAACATATTAGGTTTCTTTCTGCCACAGCTTGTGGAAGTTCATTTTAGTATCAACCCACGTGCCTCTAGCTTTTTGATTGTATTTCCAGTTCTTAAGCATGTTGCATCTTGGCGTTAACACTGCCGATTCTTCCGTTTTGTCACAGCTCACGTGTCCAATATCTTTACTCAATACCGTATTGCCGATAAAATATCATTTAAGACTCTACTATTTTAGTAATTAAAAATCCCAAGTCAACAACTAGACGAACATCTATTATTTGATTTTTTCATAATTGACCGTCTATTCATACAGATAAGCACTCCTTGTACGGTATCAATACACCACTTGAAACTGAGCTTACATCGGTAGACTAGTTCAATTTCTTCCTACAACTATAAACGACATGCCCCCTCCCTCAACATAACCTCCATCAACCCAAAGCTAACTAAAACCACATCTCAATAACAAACCAAACTGAACGTTAAAAAAACACTCAATATGTGACTAAATACCACCAGAGCCACAACCTAAACACTTCAAGAATAAAACACCATATCTGTAATTATAAACTTACACTTAAATATTAAGCTACATATCTAACAATTGAGCTACAATAAAAACCTAACCACACAAACAAATTATATCTTTAATTACAGTACCTTATACACAAAAAAAGCCATGACTCGTATCACATAAAGTGATCATCCCCCTATATACGTCAACAAAACAGGAGAATGTTTTTCGCTTGACTAAAAAAAAACCTCATATTATACAGGAAAACTATAACGCTATTCTATTCACAGCAAAACAAACATATTTTCAAGTTCTATCTGCTCGACCCTTAAATATAAGGACGTTATTCAATGTTATTTTTTACCCCAGCATAGTCGTTGACCAAGCGTGGGTTTTTGTTATTCACACCTTTATTAATTTGAATGCAAGGAGGAAACACCAATGTCAGAATTCGGTACTCTCGAAAGTCGTGTCCGTAAAAAATCATTACTAGATAAGGTCATGCCCGCAGAAGATTGTGTAAAATTCTTTAAGTCTGGTATGGATCTCGGTTGGTCTGGATTTACACCTGCTGGATATCCAAAGATGGTTCCAATCGCTTTAGCGGATCATGTTGAAAAAAATAATCTACAAGGCAAAATGAAGTTTAATCTTTTCATCGGTGCTTCAGTTGGCGCAGAAACAGAGGATCGTTGGGCAACCCTTGACATGATCGACCGTCGCTGGCCTTACCAAACAGGGAAAAACATCGCCAAAGGGATTAATACGGGTAAAATCAGAATGGGTGACAAACACCTATCTCTATTTGCTCAGGATCTTGGCTATGGTTTTTATACACCTAAAATCGACATTGCCATCATTGAAGTTTCAGCGATTACTGAAGATGGCGGTCTTGTTCCAACTTCTTCATGTGGCGTAATCGGCGAGATACTTATGATTGCCGATAAAATCATCATTGAAGTCAACACTGGCCAACCTTCTTTTGAAGGACTCCATGACTGCTTGACTCCTCTTACTCCACCAAACCGCCAGCCGATGTTGATTAACAAAGCAGACGACAGAATTGGCACGGGTTCTTTCCCATGCGATTCTGACAAAATTATTGCTGTCGTCGAATCAAAACTTCGCGACAAAGGCCGTGCCTTTGCTGACATGGATGAAACATCAGAAGCAATTGCTGGTCACATTATGAATTTCTTCTCTGAAGAAGTTGCAGCTGGCCGCTTACCTGAGAACCTCTTGCCGTTGCAATCTGGTGTTGGGTCAATCGCTAATGCTGTTGTTGGTGGGTTAGCTAACGGTCCATTTAAGAACCTAACAGTATTTACCGAGGTTCTTCAAGACACGATGCTGGACTTCCTAGATTCAGGAAAACTTGAGTATGCTTCAGCATGTTCATTATCTCTATCTGAAACAGAAGGATTTCCACGTTTCTTCAAAAACTGGGACAAGTATGCTGACAAAGTTATCATGCGCCCTCTTTCTGTATCCAATGCCCCTGAGCCAATTCGTCGGTTAGGTTGTATTGCGATGAATACCCCTGTCGAGTTTGACATGTATGCTCATGCTAACTCAACTCTTGTTGGTGGTACTCGTATGATCAACGGTCTTGGTGGTTCTGGCGACTACCTGCGTAACGGCTACTTGAAAATCATGCACTCTCCTTCAACTCGCCCAAGCAAGACCGATCCAATCGGTATCACTTGCGTTGTTCCTAAAGCACCTCACATTGACCACACTGAGCACGATCTTGATGTGTTGGTTACTGAGCAAGGCCTTGCTGACTTACGTGGTTTAGCTCCAAAAGACCGCGCACAAAAGATCATCGACAAGTGCGTGCATCCTGCATACAAGCCAATCATGCAAGAGTACTTGGATCTGGCAACAAAAGTATGTATCGAAAAAGGTGTTGGTCATGAGCCTCAACTGTTTGACCGCTGCTTCAAGATGCAACAAAACTTGGCAGAGAACGGCACCATGTTGATCAAAAACTGGGATATCAACGTCGACCTTTGTGAAGACTAGGTTGACCTAGAACAGTTCGACAAAAAAGCCCTGCTGGTAATTCAGCAGGGCTTTTTATTACTCTTTTTTTTGACTGCGAGGATGAGCTTTATCGTAAACACCCATCACCTGTTCAACACTTACATGAGTATATCTTTGCGTCGTCGATAACGAACTATGGCCAAGCATCTCTTGGATAGCTCGCAAGTCTGCGCCGCCTCCGAGCAGATGAGAAGCAAAGCTATGCCGTAAAGTGTGGGGGGTAATTGAGGATGGCAATCCAGCCTGAAGCAATAACTGTTTTAAGTTACGTTGCACAGAGCGGGAGCTTAACCTTTTTGAATGACGATTTAAAAAAAGTGGATCAGACAATTCACCGCCACGTCGCTGCGACAAATAATCAGCAACACGCGCAAGTGCCTTGCTGCCAACAGGGACAATTCTCATCTTCCCCCCTTTACCATGCACACGAACAATGTGTTCACTCATGCGTAAATCGCCAACATTGAGACCCACCAACTCACTTACACGTAAGCCACTAGAATAAATTAGTTCAAAAATCGCTCGGTCGCGTAATTGTTTTGGCGTATTGTCGAGCTGACAATCAAGGAGATGATAAATATCATCAACATCTAAGGTTGTTGGTAAATAATGTTCAAAACGTGGCGATGAAAGTGTCTCCGCCGGATCAACATCCAGATAGCCTTGACGTGTTACGTAACGAAAAAAACAGCGTAAGGATGCCAACTTACGGGCGACAGTGATTTTCTTTGACCGCTTCATTAGGTCAGCCATCCAACGCCGCATCGCCAACTTATCGACCCCAGCTAATAGTCGTTCTTCACTCTCTCTAGGGTCATCAGTGGTGATAAATTCGATAAATGAACGGACATCACGTTTATAGGCAAGACAGGTGTGCACCGAAAGGTTTCTTTCCACACTTAAATAAACTGAAAACTCCTCTAACCACTTCGACATTGTGACCCCTTAAATCAATTGAAGCTATTTGATGCCCTGAATCCACAAGTTTAATTTCATCGTCACACATCTTCGAACTAACATCATTTTCACGACACTTTTATCTATTATGCTGCTTATCGTCCTATTGTCTAGTGCTATCGCGATGCTTAGCTACCTATTTTGTATTGGTACGAACCGGCCAATTCACAGCCAAGGATATTAAACGTTCGCCTTTGAAATACCTGTATCAATCGCGCTATGATTGTGTTTATTACTGAAATTTTTACCAATTGCTTATCGTTGCTAGGCTATTTTTTTGTTGGTTGTCATTTTCAAAACTTTGTTTTCAAAGACCATCACAGCAGCCCCTTATTGATGATGTTAAAACAAAGAAACAGGGCAGCGAATGCCAACAAAAAAAGGGGCCCAATGAGGCCCCTTTTGTCAACATTACAGAGTGTTCTCTTTTAGCGTACTTGAACCACCTCGGTAATTGATGGAATTTTTTCCATAATAGCTCGTTCAATACCCATTTTGAGAGTCACTGTCGCCATTGGACAGGTACTACAAGCCCCAACCAGTTTAACGCTCACCACACCGTCATCTGACACATCAACTAATTCAACATTACCACCATCGGCCAACAATGTCGGACGAACTTCATCTAATACCGCTTCAATTTGTTCTTTTAACATCTCATCTCCTTTATGTTTAGGTCTGTCAATCAAAGTCCAGCAAAGGCTTCCACAGGTATATCCCGTAAAGAGCGTGAACACGCCAATTCAGGTGTACCAACACCCTTTCCCTGTATCAAAACTTTAAATATTTCACCCATACCACCGTCTGGCATGATTAAGTTTTTTAATGTCATCCGCAAAGCCAACGCTTTTTTTTCATCTTGTTCTTGCTGCTGTAACCGCACGATCTCTTCAACAAAGCCCAAACCGATTAGAAAACGATATTGCTCAGCAAAAAATAACGTTGTTAAGCCACTCTTTTCGCCACATTGTTGCAATAAAGTAAAATCAACATGAGCAGTAATATCTTGACAACCGATATTGTGGTACGGATTGTCGTTAGCAACGTGCTGGTGATAGCACATCAGAGTCCCCTGACGACGAAATGGTGCATAAAGTTCAGCAGCAGGATAACCATAATCAATAGTCAGAACAAACCCACGCTCAAGCTTCTCTGCCACAGCTGACATCCATTGTACTGCTTCCGGACACACTTCTGCCCGATTGCCCTCAAAAGGTTCAACACCAAGGCTATCGAAGTGCTCTTGTATTCTGGGATTAATAGGCGACCTTAGCTCTTCACAGAGCTCGCTGTCCTTTTCAACGATGAAGACCTCTTGCAATAACGTATCGTGTTTTTCAACAATCGACACAGCAAAAGCATCAATAAGCTCATTACTTAAGAAACAACCTTGAACGGCATTCAGCTCTTCGAAACAACACCAATCAACACGATCCTTATGGGACAACAATGTTGTTGCTTGACGCTGGCGGTTGTCTGGACTGATCTCAACAATACAATAACGAAGTGCTTGATAGAATTCAGGTTCATTGGCACGTAACGCATCTAAAATATCAAGCGCTAAGTGGCCTTCTCCCGCTCCCTGTTCGACAATGGTAAAGTCTTTCGCACCGAGAAGTTGCCACATTTGAGCGAGCTGACGAGAAATTAAACCACCAAACAAACGATGCACTGACGATGAAGTAAAAAAATCACCTTGAGAACCAATACGTGAGCGGGAGTGCATATAATAACCATGCTCAGGATGGTAGAGACATAGTTGCATAAATTCAGAAAAGGGGATCCCACCATTACGGGAAATTTGCTGTCTAACTATTTGTTCGAGGGCTTTATTACCACAATTGAGTGGGTCATTTTGAGTTATCATTGACATGTATCGATTCAGCTCCTATTCGTTATAATCACCATTTTTAGATGCAGGTTAAGACTGACCTGAATTAGCAATTGTTTCAATCGGTCATCTATGTAATCATAACACCGCTTTAAATGGCAATACTAGACGTAAATCCCCTTACCCGCTCAGGAGTATCAACAATGGATAGAAGCTTAGCACTGGATCTGGCACGAGTTACTGAAGCAGCAGCACTGGCGTGTGGACGCTGGGTTGGCAGAGGAGACAAAATCTCCGCTGACGATGCGGCAACAACAGCCATGAGACAAACATTAAGCACCCTCCAAATTGATGGTACGGTTGTCATCGGTGAAGGTGAAATGGATGAAGCGCCTATGCTTTACATTGGCGAAAAGGTGGGCAGCGAAGGACATCGCAAAGTCGATATTGCCGTTGATCCGCTCGAAGGAACGATCCTCTGTTCAAAAGGTGGCCCAGGTGCCATCGCTACCATCGCCATCGCACCAAATGGCGGTTTTCTCCACGCTCCTGATATGTATATGGATAAAATCATCGTCGGCCCAGCAGGGAAAGGTTGCATCAACATTGATGACGCACCAAGTGCCAACCTTAAACGAATTGCTGAAGCAAAAAACTGCAAACTAGAAGATTTAACAGTCGTTCTGCTTGATCGCCCAAGACACGATAAAGCTGTTGCTGACATCCGCCAGTGTGGAGCACGAATTAAACTGATCTCTGATGGTGACGTTGCGCCAGCTGTTGCAACAGGCATTCTCGACAGTGGTATTGATATGGTTTTAGGCATGGGCGGCGCTCCAGAAGGTGTTTTAGCCGCAGCCGCTGTGAAATGTTTTGGCGGTGATATGCATGGCCGACTAATCTTCACTACCGATGAAGAGCGACAGCGGGCACCCAAAATGGGGATCACCGATTTTGACAAAGTCTATACTGCTGAGGAGATGGCACAAGGTGATGTCTTTTTTGCTGCAACGGGTGTGACCAGTGGTGACCTTCTTCGTGGGGTACGCTACTTTTCAGGTGGAGCCGAAACACACACCATCGTTATGCGGTCAAAAAGTCGAACTATTCGCTTTCTTGACACATTGCACTACTTTGACCACAAACCTGCTTACGAATAAATTCGGCAGACACTACACAGCACGGGTGACATGTCTTCGGTTGTTAATTGAATAAACGAACAACCGAAGACAAACCAAACACAGCAATAATTTTGTATACGACTAATACCTTGTCAATTTCAGAGGTTATTGCTAGAATTCGGCTCTATTTAATTTAATCAAATGCTGGGAGTTTCTCATGTCTATAATCACAATTTCGCGCGAAATGGGTAGCGGCGGACAAATTGTTGCCCGTAATCTCGCTGACACACTGGGTTACACCCTCATTGATGGCGAAGCGATCCTCAAAGTTGCTGAACAGCACGGATTAACAGCTTCTGCCGTTGAAAAAGCCGACGAAAAACCACCTGCATTTGTTGAAAGCCTTGATACCCGTCTAGAGATCGACCTACACCGCATCGAACAGATTGTTCTTGAATACGCCTTAAAAGGTAATGTCATTATCTATGGCCGCGGTGGCCAGGATCTTCTTGAAGATATAAGCAGTGTATTTAGAGTTCGTATCATCGCCCCTTTCGATACACGTGTCGAGCGCTGGGCCGAACGCGAATGGTTAGACCCAGATCTCTCCCGTATCCTCGTTCGCAAAAGTGATCAACAGCGCGCAGGCTTTATCAAATATTATTTTGACCGCGATTGGAACGATCCTTACCACTACGACATGATTGTTAATACGGCAAAACTCTCTGAAGAAAAAACGGTTGAACTTATTTGCCATGGAATTAAGGAAGCGAATTTATCTGAAAACAATGAGCGCTGTAATGCCAAACTCGACGATCTAATTCAGTGTAAAAAAATTGAGATCGAGGTCATGAAATCTGAGTGTGTTGATGGATATCACTTACAGATCTCAGTTGTTTCTGGAACCATTACTCTCAATGGTCATGTACATAGTGATAACGAACGCGCAGCCATCCATACGATCATTCGTAATTTATCGCCAAACGCAACTGTCAACGACCAACTAAAAGTATTTGCTTATCACATCAATCCTAAAGAGAGCTAATAACTTTTTAGGTTACTCATCTGAGGAGCACTCAATCGCACGATAATTTATCATTCTGAGCGAACGGTGCAAGTTGCCATAATGAACGAACAAACTTTAGTACATGCAGGTCTCAGTACCCTTGAAGACATTAGCAGTTTGATTCTTCAATCACACGATTTAGATGAAACACTAAACAATATCGTTTCTTTGGTTGCTCGCCGAACAGGATCAGAGGTTTGCTCAATATACCTTCTTGATGATACGGAACAAACCCTCTGGTTGCGAGCCTCTCAAGGGCTGACCAAGGGAGCAATTGGTCGTGTAAAAATGAACCTTGGTGAAGGTTTAGCCACGCTAGCTATCGAACAAGGTCACCCCCTCTCAATCACCAACCCTGAAGACCATCCTCGCTATCTTTATTTTAGCGAAACAGGTGAAGAGCAATTCCATAGCTTTTTAGCGATTCCTCTCTTTGACCGTCGTGTACCAATTGGCGTTATCACTCTCCAACGCACGGAGAAACGTGAATTTTCTGCCAGTGAGATTAGCACTCTTTCTACCATCGGCTTTCAAATTGCAACAGTTGTTATCAACGCTAAACTCTTGAATTCAGTTCAAAACAATCCCAGCCGAGCCATTAACCTTACTTCAGTTGATGAACAAACAGAACAAACATTACCGGCAATAGCCCTGCGCGGAACCATCGCCTACCCTGGGGTTGTTTCAGGAAATGTACATGTTCTTGATGACAAATGCGGACTGGCCGATATCTTTGATGAGCATGATATTGATATTGATAAAGAAATTGGACGATTAAATTCCGCCCTTGAAGAAACACGGATACAAACCTTATTTTTAAAGAAAAGAGTTGCTGAACGCCTATCGGAAGAAGATGCAGCGATTTTCCACACACACCTTATGATTCTCGAAGATCGCAGCTTCATAGATCAGATGACAAACGAGATCAATCGCGGCCACAGCGCACCTTATGCCCTAAAAAAAGTGATCCACCAGTATACTGAAGCATTTTCTAAGATGGATGACGCTTATTTGCGCGAACGCGCAACGGATACGTTGGATATTGGCCGCCGTTTACTCAGCAATATTACTGGTGAAAACAAGAAAACAATTCAAATTAAGCGGCCAGGAATCCTTTTTGCCCGGGAAGTTTTACCCTCAGATATGGCCATTCTCGATCACGAGAAACTGCTCGGGATTGTCACTGAAGCTGGAGAGCAAAACTCCCATGCTGTAATCATGGCTAAGTCTCTCGGCATTCCCGCATTGGTGGCAGTAAAGGGGGCCTTAAAATCGGTTAAGCACAACAGTCATGTTATTCTCGATGCGAATTCAGGCTGCCTGTTTATTAACCCCGCAGAAGCCATCATTGATGAGTATCGCCGCCTTGAAGATGACAGCAGCAAAGAGGTTCATCGACTTAACAAATATCGTCGTCGTCCGGCGGTATCAAAAGATGGGATATCGGTAACATTGCGAGCGAACATCGGCTTATTGAGTGATGTGGCCATTGCTCAACGTAATGGTGCCAACGGTGTCGGCCTCTACCGCACCGAATTTCCCTACATGACCCGTAATAGCTTTCCCAATCGGAATGACCAGTACCAACTCTGTCGCAAGATTGTTGAAAGTTTTGATGGCCCTGTGACCATTCGTACCCTCGATATTGGTGGCGATAAGGCATTGCCTTATTTTCCACCACCCAAAGAGGATAACCCATTCATGGGTTGGAGATCCGTACGGGTATCTCTCGACAATCGTGACATCTTTCGCACACAAATCGAAGCAATCCTTATGGCAGGAATCCATGGTTCGGTAAAACTTCTCTTTCCGATGATCTCTGGAATTGAGGAGATACAAGCCTGCAAAGAAGTCATTAAAGAGGCAAAAGATAATTTACGCCGTGAAAAAATCCCTTTTGCCGATGATATCCCCATTGGTGTCATGATAGAAGTTCCTGCGGCGGTACAGATGTGCAAATTCCTTGCTGTAGAGGTTGATTTTTTCGCTCTTGGAACGAATGATTTAGTACAGTATATGTTAGCCGCAGATCGAAACAATCCATTGGTTAATAAGTATTACAACCCCCTCCATCCGTCGATTCTACAAGCAATAAAGTATGTCAACGATACAGCAACGCGTTTAGGTAAAGGGGTCTGTTTATGTGGTGAGATGGCTGCCGACCCTCTTAGTTTCACGATACTTTTAGGTATTGGCATTCGTGAATTTTCAATGGTGTCACCCTTTATTCCGAGGACAAAAGCTTTTTTATCTGACCTCTCCTGTGCTAGAGCCACACAAATTGCGGATAAAGTTCTAACCATGGATAGTACAGTAAAGATCCACGACTATCTCATTTCAATGTTACAAAACCATGAATAAATTGACTCACCATTAGTCAGAGCAATGAATCCGTAACATATAAACAAATAATCACTTACGCTATAAACGCTGCATAAAATGACATTTTTCAGCTGATATCACATAATGTTTAGTCTTCAACATTTTTTGGAAATCCTGATGGGTAAAAATAATCGTACAAGCTTTTGGACCTTTCTTGGCACACCTAATGAGAAGTCTGCATTCCATTCACTGCAAACGGCTGTCGACCAACAGGGCGAAATTATTTCACGTGACCCCATTAGCCATGTAAAAAAAATAACCGTCAACGACACAATCTATTATATTAAAATCTATCACCGTAACGGCAAAGGGGCACGTAAACACCTTGGCCGTGGTCGCATTCGTGGCGAATGGGAGAACCTCCTCTACTTTCAACAACTCGGCATTCCTACACCTCGCCTTATTGCTTATGGTCACAACTGTTATCTCGGTCAATTTAAACTTGGTGCCTTAATTACTACAGAGATTAAATCAAATGATTTAGCGACTTTAGCAAAAAAAAATCGCGAACTTTTCAAAAACAAAGTATGGTTAAGTTGTGTACTATCTCAATGCGCTGACTACACCAAGCGTCTCCACGAGCAAGGCTTTGTTCATTGGGATCTCAAGTGGCGAAATATTCTTGTCAGCACTGACCCCATCCCTCAAGTCTATTTTTTTGACTGTCCTCTCGGCCGCAAACAATACGGCTGGCTACAAAAACGGGGGATTGTTAAAGACTTAGCCTGTCTAGATAAGGTGGCGATAAAAACATTATCGCGTAGTCAACGGTTGAGATTCTTTAAATTATACCGTGGGGTTGAACAACTAAGCTCTACCGACAAAAAGATGGTGTTTCGCATTCTTAGCTTTTTTGCAAACGAGGAACACTAACCATTATCCACCCTTTTTAATGAAATGAACGTCTTGTGATCTCTTTCCAGAGCATTCTTTATATCGCGTTACTGCTTATTTGTTTTATCCCTAGTATTACTCCGGTACATGCACTTTGCTTCGGCATCTCTTTTAGCCTGTTCTGTGGCAATCCTTTTGCGCAACAAAGTAGCTGGTTGAGTCAACGACTCCTTAAACTATCCGTTGTTGGCTTAGGCTTTGGTTTAAGCATCAACGAAGTCTGGCAGGTGGGTAAAAACTCTATCGGGCTGACCTTTATCGCGATCATATCAACCATTGCCGTTGGTATTCTATTTGGCCGTTTACTAAAAATTGACCCAATCACCAGTGGCTTGATTAGTTGTGGCACCGCAATATGCGGCGGTAGTGCTATCGCAGCCATGGTTCCAGTACTACAAGCCAAAAACAATCAATCGGCTATTGCCCTTTCAACTGTTTTTATACTTAACGCTGTTGCTCTGGTTGTCTTTCCCATCATTGGTCACCAATTTGATCTCACTCAGCATCAGTTTGGTCTCTGGGCGGGAATGGCCATCCATGATACCAGCAGTGTTGTTGGTGCTGCCGCCAGTTATGGTGATGAGGCTCTGCACTTTGCTACAACGGTAAAATTAACCCGTGCCTTGTGGATCGCCCCACTGGCATTAGCAGCGGGCTTATTGTTCAAGGCAGAAAAACGTCCGGCATTACCCCTGTTTATTGCTGGCTTTATTTTAGCAGCGATCATACGCAGTCAACTACCAACCTTAGAACCACTATGGAACACCTTATCAATTATTGCTAAACAATGTTTGGCCGCCACCTTGTTTCTCATAGGGAGCGGATTAAGTCGGCAGTTGCTCAAAACGACTGGAATACGGCCCTTAATTCATGGAATAGCACTGTGGATTATTGTCAGCGGCATTACGCTATTCTTGATCCAAGAACACTGGATTAGTTAAAAAATTAGACATCGGAAGTAAATACTGTTATTATGTTTAGTTCTTGATGTCCATCGGTTGGCATCTTTTTGTGTCCCAGATAGTTTCTTTTACGATTCCTTGACACCATATTTCATTATGTTTCTCGCCTAAAACCGTTCCCATATTTATAATTGGGTAGGCCGATTCAATTTCGGAGTTTTATCCTACATGTCGTTTAACGATCTCGGTCTTATGACCGAACTGCTTCAAGCTGTAACCAAACAGGGTTACAGTGAACCAACCCCTATTCAAGCCAAAGCTATTCCCGTTATCTTAGAAGGTAAAGATATTCTTGGGGGAGCCCAAACAGGGACGGGAAAAACCGCTGGTTTCACCCTCCCCTTACTCCAACTTCTTAGTCAACGAAAAGTTGAAACCAACCATCGCCCAGTACGAGCGCTAGTTTTAACACCAACTCGCGAGCTGGCTGCTCAAGTCGGCGAAAGTGTTGAACTTTATGGCGATTTTTTACCATTACGTTCAACAGTTATTTTTGGTGGCGTTAAAATTAACCCGCAGATTCAAGCCCTGCGGCGCGGTGTCGATATTCTCGTCGCCACTCCAGGACGTTTACTTGACCATGTAAGTCAAAGGACTCTTGATTTATCGAACGTTGAAATTTTAGTTCTTGATGAAGCAGATCGTATGCTTGACATGGGTTTTATCCATGACATTCGCAAGGTTCTGGCTTTACTGCCTAAACAGCGACAAAACCTGCTTTTCTCAGCAACATTTTCAGATGAAATCAAAAAGCTCGCTGATGGGTTACTTAATGCACCAACGCTGATCGAAGTTGCTCGACGCAATACCGCCGCTGAGTCGGTTGATCAAGCGGTTTACCATGTCGACAAAAAAAGAAAACGTGAACTTCTGTCATTTATCATTGGCTCACGTAACTGGAAACAGGTACTTGTTTTTACTCGGACAAAACATGGGGCGAACCGTCTAGCACGCCAACTAGAAATCGATGGCATTAGTGCGACAGCAATTCATGGCAACAAGAGTCAAGGGGCAAGAACTCGCGCTCTCGCTGATTTTAAAAAAGGATCGGTACGGGTCTTAGTCGCGACAGATATTGCAGCACGTGGTCTTGATATTGATCATCTGCCACATGTTGTAAACTACGAATTACCTAATGTTTCAGAAGATTATGTTCACCGCATCGGACGTACGGGCCGCGCTGGCAATGAAGGCTCAGCGATCTCTTTGGTATGTATTGATGAATTGAAATTATTGAAAGATATTGAAAAGCTGCTCAAACGTAAAATTGCCGTTGAAACCATGGTAGGTTACGAACCAGATCCAACGATTGCTGCTGAACCAATCAAAAATGGTCGCAATAACAATTCTGGTGCAAAGAATAAAAATAATCGCCCGAACCAGAGTAAACGGAACAATCAACGGCCAAATCGGTCTGGAAATAAATCGAACTCAACAAAAGAGTCAACCAGTGGTTCAAATAAAAGAACCTACAACGTCAGCAGAAAAAAGCCAGCAAACTCATAGTTAATACAAAACAACCACAAGCCAACCATCTAAATGCAAGATGGTTGGCTTGTTTACGGGAATTATACAATCTCTTGCGGTTCTACCATCAACGAACCACAACAGCCTTCCAATGGAGCCCGTTCAGTATTTTTCGTCGGTTCTAGCAAACTGCACCCCGCCAGCAATAGTTGAAACAATACCACGATAATACCAATGCGTAACAAAGCCATAACAAACTCCTTTTCTCTTAGTTTTGAAGCATGATTGCTCTAAAAACAACACGAAAATAACTTTATAGCAACTCGCGCGACGACTTAAATTGATGATGTCGACCTGTTACTGGATCCTTGAATTGCAACCCCTTGGCAATAAGTTGAAGAGGCCGTTGAAAGTCATCCGCTTGCTCTGGTTGCAATGTCGGATAACAGCGGTCATTGATAATCGGGAAACCTAAACCACTCATGTGAATCCGCAATTGATGAGTTTTCCCCGTATGTGGCTGTAACTCAAAACTGGCGCATCCATCTAATTGTTGACGTAAACGGATAGTCGAGTGGGCATTTGGGGTTCCATTAACAACATGGCGTAAAAACCACGGTTGACCTTGTTCTATACGGTTACGAACTTCCCATTTATTTTGATCCGTAGGCGTTGAATAATGCCCCATTGCGAGGTACGTTTTACAAATATCCCCCTGACTAAACAGTGCCGCATAATGGCTCCGAGTTTCAGGATTAAGCGATAACATGACCAAACCCGCAGTATGGCGATCTAAACGGTGTAGGGGGGCAATATGATCGTTTTTAAGTTCTGCTCGCAACCGATAAACAAGACACTCTTTGACAAAGCGTCCCCCCGGTGTCACAGGCAAAAAATGGGGTTTACACACAACCACCAACTCATCATCACGGTATACAATTTCTTCATGAAATGGGATGACCTTTTCATCATCAACTTCACGAAAGTAGTACACTGTACTCTGCGGAACGTACAGTGCATCAAGTGGGATCGGTTGATGGTTCGCATCTAGAACCTTACCGTCAACAAAACGCCGTCGCCACACATCACTAGAAATTTTGCTAAATCTCTGGCAAAAGAAATCAAACAACCGTGGTGAGACAGGACGTTGTTGTGGTAATACAATTTTTGAAGGATAGTTCGATACAGCCATATAACATTACTACTACAGTGGTGTTCGGCGGTCTCTCACCACTGCAACCCTTTCAGAAATAAACTACTCTGCTAATGCTTGATCTAAATCAGCTAAAATATCTTCAATATGCTCAACACCAATGGATAGCCGTATTAATTCCGGTGTTATACCGCCAGTGGCTTGTTGCTCCGCCGTCAGTTGTGCATGTGTCGTCGAAGTTGGATGGATCGCTAAACTACGCGCATCACCGACATTCGCAAGATGTGAAAACAGTTCAAGGTTTTCAATAAATGAGCAACCAGCTTTCTCACCACCACGAATGCCAAAAACAACCATTGCGCCACTACCACGTGTCAGATATTTTTGTGCCAATCCATATGAAGGGTCGCTTTCAAGGCCAGGGTAACATACCCAATCTACTCGCGGATGATTTTGCAAATAACGTGCGACAGCCAATGCATTCTCACTATGCCGCTCCATCCTCAGTGGCAATGTTTCTATCCCTTGTAAAAAGAACCACGAGTTATCTGGTGAGATACAGGCACCGAGGTTACGCAAAGGCACTAATCTCATTCTGACAATATAAGCAACAGCATTTAAATCACCTAAATCTGTCGCATAACGAATACCGTGATAACTTGAATCTGGCTCACTTAACAATGGATGCTTGCCTGTCGTCCAGTCAAAAGTACCTGCGTCGACGACAATACCACCTATTCCAGCACCGTGGCCACCAAACCATTTTGTCAGAGAGTGGACAACAATGTCTGCTCCGTGCTCAATCGGTCGCAGCAGATAAGGCGTTGCGAAAGTACTATCCACAATCAATGGCAAACCATGATCATGGGCAATGGTTGCTAACGTTTCGATATCAGCAACATTTAATTTCGGATTGCCGATCACCTCCGTAAAAATAGCCTTGGTTTTATCCGTTATGGCAGCGGTAAAATTGTTGGGATCACCGGGATCTACAAATTTTACTGTAATACCAAATTGCGGCAAAATATCGTTAAATTGAGTGTAACTACCACCATACAGGTTGCTGGAAGCCACAATCTCATCGCCATGTTGCGCTAGATTGATGATGCAATAGAAAATAGCACTGGTACCAGATGATAATGCTAAAGCTGCCGCACCACCTTCCAGTTCAGCAACACGCTTTTCAAGAACATCTGTTGTTGGATTCATCAAACGGGTATAGATATTACCCGCCTCCTTCAGAGCAAAAAGATTTGCCGCATGCTCAGTATTTTTGAATTCAAACGAACTGGTCCGATAGATAGGTACAGCTCGGCTTAAAGTTGATGGGTCAGATTGGTAGCCTGCGTGAAGAACTTGGGTTTCGATGTGCTTACTCATGATAATTCATCCTCTCTGATGAAAGTGTAACGAAAAGAGAGGCTGCAAGCGATACAGGGAGTGTATGAATGGGAGTCGATGATTTTTTTTAGCGATGAACAATCATCTTCAACGTTCCCCTTTCGGGGCGCATTGCCATTCCGCTTACGCCGGAACAAGCTTGGCACCTTGGTTGTCAGGTTGCCGGGCATTCGGTGAAAACCACCTCTGCCTCTCTTAATGCAAGTGCTTTAAGCATATTCGACATTTATTTTTTGTCAACACATTATTTAAACCAACACCTCATCGTATCAAAATATAGAACCATTTTACTCATCAACAACAGTAACACTATTTAAAACACATTACCCGCTACTTTCAATATTTCAAATGACTTAGAGCAACAACTTGGCACGAAACTTCTCCTTCAAACAGGATAAAAGATTATGAGCGTAGCCCCTTTATTAAATTTTGACCACCCCACCCAATATCTTCCGGTAGATGGCGCGACGACACTTGATTCACAGTACAATTCTGTCGATGAGGTGTTGGATGAAATTATCCAAAACAGACGTCTAACCTCTTGGTTCCAACCCATTGTTGATTTAAATAAAGGGGAAATTATCGGTTATGAAGCACTGGTGCGAGGGCCATCGGATTCACCACTACATTCCCCCGGTAATCTCTTTAATGCTGCAATACGACTCAATCAATTAACAGAGCTAGAAACCCTGTGCCGCGACATTAATATTGAATATTTTTCGCAACTCAATTTAACAGGGAAACTCTTTCTTAATGTCAGTCCTAAAGCACTACTTGAAGCTGACTTCCCAACAGGTTTCACCCATAAAGCTCTAACAAGGCACAATATTAATCCACAAAACG
>Ga0193956_1000478_pt1 | contig 18266 bp, 17 predicted proteins | sample BB_7_MG_FD_140358 | JGI IMG/M metagenome (GOLD analysis project Ga0193956, IMG submission 140358) | Microbial mat bacterial communities from the Broadkill River, Lewes, Delaware, United States - BB_7_MG | ecosystem: Environmental > Aquatic > Freshwater > River > Microbial mats | place: USA...
ATCACTAAAAACTTCATCTATCTTATTTCTATTGTAAATTCCTGTTAAATTATCATAATAAATTTTATTTTTCATTTGAGCATTTTCTAATGTTGTTGTAGAGATATCGATAAATGTAGCCAAATATATATCGTGATTATCAACTCTATCAATAGGTGTCAATTTAAACTCAAATGCTTTAGGAGTAAATCGTTGAAAATCAAAAATCATCACATTTCTTTTAGAGATATCTGTATCTAAAAAAAGTTCCATAAAGTTATCATTGTCTTTTAACAAACCTTTATGGATATAGTTTTTTTGCTCTATAAATAACTCAAGAAAAGAGTTATACTTTTCATTAAACTCTTGGATATTTTCTATATTTAAATAATTCATAAATGTTTTATTTGCAAAAATAACAGAATTTAAATCTGTTACTGCTAACATATGAGTATCTGCATTTATGATTGACTGTAGCATTTTTATATTTCTAATATTTTGTTGTTGGCTAGCTATAAATTTTGCTCTACCCACTAGCATAGAAAAAAGTTCATTTTTATTCACTGGTTTTACCAAATAACCACAAATATTTAGGTATAAAGATTCTGATATAAACTCACTATTGTTGTATGCCGTTGTTATAAAAATTGCTACATCATTATCAACTGCTCGTATCCTTTTTGCCATCTCTAGACCAGTTACTTTTGGCATTGTGATATCTGTTAAAATTATATCTGGTTTATATTCTAAATACTTATCATAACCCTCTTGGCCATTATTTGCAACATAAAGTTTTCCAACTCTTTTTTTTAAGAGTTTAATAAAAATCTCTTGTACTGTTATATCATCTTCAACGTAAAGCAAACTTATATTTTTCAATATTTCATAATCTAAATTTAGCATACTGCAGTCCTAGTTTTTAATATTATCTTCCATTACCTTAAAAAGTTTTTTTTTATCTATTGGTTTAGTTATATACCCATTTATATTTAATCTGTTGTTTTCCCTTAAAGTATTACTTTGTTCATCAGCTGATGTTACTATGATTGGTACATCAAGGTTTAAGCCTCTTATTTGTGAAATCATCTCAATACCATTCATTATTGGCATTTTAATATCTGTAATAATCATATCAGGATTGAACTCTTTATATTTTTCAAGTCCCTCTTTTCCATTCGTTGCTACGTACAACTCTTTTACTCTTCTTTTTATACCTCTAGAAAAAACTTCCATAACAGACTCATCATCTTCTACGTATAAAAGGCTAATGGTTTTTAGTGATTCATACGCCATCATTTACCTGTAATTTTATCTCAAATAAAGCACCTAAACTATTGTTTGAGACACTAAGTTTTCCATTCATATGTTCTTCGATTATAGCCTTAGACATATATAAACCAATACCAGTTCCCTTACCCTCTTCTTTTGTAGTATAATATGGTTCAAATATTCTATTTAAAATATTTTTAGGAACTCCATTTGCGTTGTCATTAACAGTGATTGTTCCACTTAACGAGATATCTATTATAATTCTTTTGTCACTAATATTTTTTGCAACTAACGCATCTTTTGCATTATTTACTATATTTAAAATTACTTGTTGAAATTCTGTAGGCATCCCTTTGACATTAAAATCTTGAGTATTTAAGACAAGATCAATTTTATTTGAATCAATAGAAGACTTTAAAATATTTAGTGTTTCGATTATCTTTTGACGAACACTAAAGATAGATTCTTCTTTATTAACTCTAAAAAAGTTCCTAAAATCATCTATTGTATTTGACATGAAACTTATAAGTTCCATATTTTTACTAATAAATTTTTCCACATATTCTTCATCGATAAGCTCATCTTCAAAGTCATCTTCCAAAAACTGTATATTTCCAGATATTGCATTTAAAGGTTGTCTCCATTGATGGGCAATTGCACCTATCATCTCACCCATAAGTGCTAACTTACTTTGTTCTGACAACAGAGTATCTTTTTCTTGATTGAGTTTTACTTCATGTCCAACTCTTTGTTCCAAATTATTTTTATATATTTCAAGCTCATCTAATGCTCTTGATAATTTATAGTTTGTTGTACATAAAGGGGTATTATCATAAATATATATGCATACTTGCTTTTTTTCCAAATCATAAGGAACTACAGTTACACTTTGTTGCATTGAATCATACACTTTATTTGTGATATTATTAAGTGGTATATCGATTAAATATTTATGAGGAGTGGTACTATAGAAACTTGGAGTATTTAAAGTCAAAGATGATTTAACTTTTCTAATTAATATTGATTGTTTTATATTTGTAAATCTTTTACAAATATTATCCCCTAAAATATCTTCTGAATTAATTTTTGTTCTTAATTCAAGCCATCTATTCCAAAATAAAATATTCAAATTTTCATCTAATATTATAATCCCGTTATTTATTGTATTAAAGATACCATTTATATTTTTTATTTCCATAATCTAGAACTCATCAAGTATTTTATTTAACGCTTCTTTTAACCAAAAAATAGATTCATCTTTTGTTAAAAGTAAAAATTCGGCATGGATTTTTTGATCTTCAAATGATAAATCAGTTGAGATGATGATAATTTGTTCATAATGATTTAATAAATTATTATCTAATTTATCAACAGATTCTATTTTTTGTATACTTGGAGGTTCAAAGGAAACTACAGTATCTAACTCTTGAGCCAATCTTCCTATTGTAGCTGAAGATAAAATATTTGTTATTTCTAAAACTATATCAAATAATTCATTGTCATTTATTTCACCCTCTGGGACATCAAACTCTCTGGCAAGATTAGTTGCAGATTGACTATTCATTAAAAATAAGTTTTCTCCAGCAATTGAGCCATTTAAAAGTTGTGTTGAAACATATTGTTCATTTTTTAATTTTAACTCTTCTTTTAAATATGTTTTTAAACTTTTAGCTGGAATAATTTGAATATTTGGAATATTCAAAGTTGCAAAAGCATCAAGAATTTCACTGATTGCAGCAGTTGCACTACCATACGCAATATTCATCAACTCTTGTAAACAATCTTTTTCATCTTCATTAAGTTCAATATTATTTGACATTTATCGTCCTGCCATTCTTACAATTTGTTTCATTTTAGCACTATTTATTGGTTTTTGAATAAATCCTATTGCTCCATTATCAAGTGCCTTTTCTTTTGCACCTTTTTGAACATCAGCACTTACTATCATAATTTTTGCTTTTGAATCGAATTTCTTAATTTCAAGTGTTGCTTCAAATCCATTCATAATTGGCATTGTTAAATCCATAAAACAAAAGTCAGGATTATGTTCTTTATATAAAGAGACAGCTTCTGATCCATTTGTTGCAAACAAAACCTCATCCTCTTCAGTTAAGTATTCAGACAAAACTTTATTGACAGATCTTCTTGCCATATTTGAGTCATCAGTTATTAAAAATTTCATTATGTTCCTATATCTATTATTATCTACTATTTTATCCTATTCTTGATAAAAGAGACTAATAAAACCTACTATCCTCTCGTTATAATTCTATGACAAAGATAGCTCCTCTTTTATTATTTAGCACTTTGATCTTTCCACCTAGATTATTTTCAATAATCATCTTTGACATATATAAACCAATTCCTGTACCTTTTCCTTGCTCTTTAGTTGTAAAATATGGTTCAAATATTCTATTAATAATCTCAGGGGGAACACCACCTGCATTGTCTTCTATGGTTATTGTTTTACCATTTAAAGTGATATTTATCTCACCCTCTTTAATATTCTTTTCTATGATTTCATCTTTTGCATTATTGATTAAATTTAACATTACTTGTTGAAATTCACTTTTGTACCCATGTATTTCAAAATCGTTTCCAGATAGTTTAGCTTCTATATATGAGTTTTTTAAAAGTGCTTCTTGAATAGACAATGTATCTTCAATTGCTTTCATTACACTAAAATCTTCTTTTGATTTATCTACTCTAAAAAAGTTTCTAAAATCATCTATTGTTCTACTCATAAATTTCACAATATCATTATTTTTTGAAATAAACTCATCCAAAAACTTTTCATCGATTAATCCATCTTCATAATCATCATCTAAATTTTGAATGCTCATACTGATTGCATTTAGAGGTTGTCTCCATTGATGGGCAATTGCACCTATCATTTCACCCATTGAAGCTAGTTTTGATTGTTGTTGTAAGGTTTCTAACTGTTTTAGGTTTTCATCTAAAAGTCTATTTTTACTTTCTTGGTTTTGAAATTCTCTATAAATTAAACCAGACACTATAAATATAAATAAACTAATCAAACTAAATATCTTGTAAAAATTACTTTTCTCATTTATTACATATTGTCCATCACTAGTAATACTTAAAAAAGCCACTACTTGATTGGTAATAGGATTTCTTACAGGTAAAAATGATTTTGTTTTCTGAGTTTGTTCATTAAATACAGATATAGCTTGGTCTGTTTTCATTATTTTTAAAATCTCTTTTACACTATCTTTGGATACTTTAATATTAAGAAAATTGTTCTTTGAATACTTTTCGACTTGGTTGACAAGTTTTCTTTCAACATAAAAACCAGTAATAGGACTTTTCATATAATATTTGAACTTTGAATCAGACCACGTTTTTTTATCTATTATCTCTTTTTTTATATGAAAATTACTAAGTACTTTAAAATGTTCCATAAATTCTTGTGTAAATGCGGATACATTAAACGATATTTCAACACTTCCTAAATGTATATGTTGCTTATCTAAAAGAGGATATACAAATCTATATCCACTATAGTTTCTTCCTGATTCAAATCCATCTATTGCTTCATGAGTTCTATTTGTGTAAGCAACAGTTTCTCTAACACTAGTTAAATCATCTCCAAATTTTGATGGTCGATGAACTCGTAAAAAAGATTCGTTGGACGGTAGATGAAAATGTACTTGCTCTAGTTTAGTATACTGTAATTTATCATATTCACTTTTCAAACGTTTATATAGCTCTTTTCTTAAAACATCTTTTTGTTCTAAGGAAGAATTTTGTATTTTTTTATAAAGATTTATTATCTCTTTTTTTTCTATTAATATATCAAATATCAATCTTGATTTTTCTTTAAAATGTTTATATTGAGTATGATACATTATCTCAAATTGTTTTGTTTGTTTTGATAAATAATCATCAATTCTTCTATTTTTCTCAAAATCTAATCTAAAATATACTATAACAACTATTGTCAAGGATATCAATAATATTTTTATCTTCATACTATAATCCTACAGTAGATTTATTTAAGCGTATAACAGCTTTTGCTCCAGTGTATTCTTTCTGCTCATAAGTGAAGTTCTCATTTTCTATTTTTATAGTTCCGCCCATACTCTTGGTTATCAAATCATATGTCATATTCAAAGACAAACCTATACCTTTGGATTTGTGTTTTGTAGTTATATATGGCTGAAATATTTTATCTATTATACTTAAATCAACACCTCCAGCATTGTCTTTAAAACAGATTACCACTTCATCATTTTGCATATAAGTTTGTATAAATATATATCTATTTCCCTCTATATTTTGTAAAGCATCTTTTGAATTACTAAAAAGATTCATAAAAGACTGAATTAACTCATTTGGAAAAGACTTTATATTTATATCTTCTTCTAGGTCTAAAATAATATTTATCTTATTTTCATCTATCAAAGTGGTTACTAAAGAAAGGAAATCTTCTATATTTTTCTTTAGATTAAATTCTTTTAGTACTTTTTCATCATTTACATAACTACTAAAATCATCTATAATTTTAGATAAATACTGAGCATTCTCATTAACTAAATTACAAGTTTGATCGATAAACTCGTCATCTAAAGTATCCATCTCTTTTCTTATTTGAATTGATGTCACCCCTGTAGCCATAACATTTAGAGGCTGTCTCCAATGATGTGCAATATTACCAAGTAATTCATTCATAGCACTCATTTTTTGTAACTCAGCAAGTTGTTCATTTTTTATTTGCAACTCTTTGTTTAGTTGTTGAGTTTTAACTATCTCTAAAATTTTATTTTTTAACATATTTTTATTGACAGGTTTTAAAATATATCCACTGAGTTGTAGATCAATAGCATCTATAAAAAAATTACTATCACTATGTGCAGATATCACTATAATTGCTTGATTGGTATCAATGGCTTTAATGGCTTTTGACATCTCAATTCCATTTAATTTTGGCATTCGTATATCTGTAACAACTATATCAGGCTTATATTTTTTATATAATTCTAAGCCTTCTTCTCCATCTCTTGCAACATATACTTTTTTTGTATATCTATTCAGGGCTCTTAATGTTTGAGCGCAAATTTCTTCTTCATCTTCAACATAAAGTATTGTTGCAATATTTAAGTACTTATTCATAACGTACCCCTTTGATATTTAAAATATATCATCAACATCTATATAATCATCATCCTCACTAAAATAATCAAGGCTATATTCATCTTTTTGTATATCTTTTTTTATATTTTCTAAAATTTCATATAATCTAGCCAACAATTTATCAACATCAATAGGCTTTAAAAAGAAGTTATCCAAGCCTTTTAATGACGCTATTTCTATATCTTCTCCAATAGAAGAGGTAAATACAAAAGGAAAATCTCTATATTTTATATCTCTTTGTAATCTATCATAAAACTCATCTACTATAATCTCATCAATATTCATATCCGCAACTATCAAATGAATATCATCATGATTTAAGCTTTGTAATATATCTAACTCTTCTTGAGCTTGGAATATACCAATACTACAATCTTCTAAAGAATTTTCTATATTAAAACCTATCATATCCAAAATAAATCTATCATCAGTGCTAATAAATAAAATATTCAATAACATTTACTTATCCTTAAATCTATATTAGATATAGTACCAAAAAATTATGAAAAGGGATATTAATGCAAAAAAAACTACATCTTGTAAGTCTTGGTTGTACTAAAAATCTTGTAGATAGCGAAGTGATGCTAGGAAAACTAAAAGAGTATACAATAACAGATGAAAGCACAGAAGCTGATTTGATTATTGTAAATACCTGTGGTTTTATACAAAGTGCAAAAGAGGAGAGTTTAAATACTATTTTTGATCTTGATAGTACAAGAAAAGAATCTTCTGTTTTAGTTATGGCTGGATGCTTAAGCGAAAGATACAAAGAAGATCTTCAAGAGGGTCTAAAAAATGAAGTTGATATTTTTACAGGTGTTGGTGATTATGATATCATCGATAAACTTGTAGAGGAAAAAAGAGGTCAATTCTCGAAGAAAGTATTTCTTGCAGATGAGGGTAATACACGAGTAGTGACAGGTTCTTCATATCATGCATATGTAAAACTAAGTGAGGGATGTAATCAACAATGTTCATTTTGTGCAATACCATCTTTTAAAGGGAAACTAAACTCAAGACCACTTGGTTCAATTGAAGCTGAAGTAAAAAACTTAATCAAAAATGGATACTATGATTTTTCATTTGTATCTCAAGATAGTAGTTCTTATTTAAGAGACTTCAATATCAATGATGGTTTACAACAACTTATCTCAAGAGTTGAAAATATTGATGGTGTAAAAAGTGCAAGAATCTTATACTTATATCCATCTACAACATCACTTGATCTTATCGATAAAATGTCACAATCAAAACTGTTCCATGCATACTATGATATGCCACTACAACACATCTCTTCAAATGTGCTAAAAATCATGAAAAGAGGAAAAGGTGTAGAACAATTAGTAGAACTAATGGATCACATGAAAAAACAGCCAAATAACTTTGTACGTTCTACATTTATAGTTGGACATCCTGGTGAAACACAAAAAGATTTCGAAGACCTTTGTAAATACGTACAAGAGTATGAATTTGATAGAGTAAATGTATTTAGCTACAGCGATGAAGATGGAACAAAATCACACGATTTTGAAGAAAAAGTACCTCAAGAGATCATAGATGAAAGAGCAGGAATCTTAGGTGATATCATTGCACAAACAACTACTAAAAAACTAGAAGATGAAATCGGAAAAGAGATAGAACTTATAGTAGATGGAGAAAGTAGCGAGCATGAATACTTATTAAGTGCTAGAAAACTTATGTGGGCACCAGATATAGATGGTGAAATATACGTAAATGACAACGAACTACAAGAGCCAGTAAAATATGGAAAAATTTATACTGCACGAGTGACTGAATTAAGTGGTGATAAACTTATTGCTACTATTATTAAATAAATTCTACTCTTTAAAATGAAGTATTTTTATACTTCATTTTATACCTATTTCAATCCCCTACCCTACATATATAACTAATTAACATTAAGATTTGTAAATTTCTAAAAACTGTGACGCTATATGTGACACCTTTTCGATAAGATGATTAATAAACTACGAATAAGGCAATTTATGGAAAACAATTTTAACAAATGGAATGAAGTAAAAAAACAAGTTCATAAAAAAGTCAATAATGTTGGATTTAAAGAAAGAGAAATTTTTTGGGTACGACTTGGTCAAAATATAGGTAGTGAAGAGTATGGAAAAGGTAATGAGTTTCAACGACCTGTACTAATTGTAAGAAAACTTACAAGAGATATATTTTTTGGAGTACCATTAACTTCAACTTTGAAAAACAATGATTATTTTCATCGTTTTGAATATCAAAGAAAAAAAGACATTATTAACAATTCTGCTATGATATTGCAATTAAAGACTTTTGATAAAAATAGATTAATGACTAGAATTGGAATGATAAATAAAAGTGACTTTGAAGAGATAAAAAATAAAATTTCAAGATTGTTTATCCCATCTAATGAATAGATGGGGCTGCCCGTAGGCGAATTATAGAAGTAGTATATCAAAAATTAGAAATGAAGTCAAATTAAAAATTAATAATGAGGATTATATATGAAGCACAGTTTATTATTTGGAAATGGATTAAATCAAGTAACCAGCAATGGTCCAGAATGGAATGAGTTATTAAAACAATTAAAAGGTGATAATGATTTTAAGAATGGAAATTTACCAAACACAATGATTTATGAACGTATATTTATGGAAAAAAAGAAATCAGAACTAGAACATGAAATATATATAAAAGACAAAATATCTGAAATGATGAAAGCAATTAATTCTAGTAAATTTTACGAACTCATTTTAGATTTGAATTTAGATAATTATATGACAACTAATTATGACTATGCTTTTCAAAAATCCTTTAAGGGAAAACTTACAAATATGAGTACAGAAAGTATTTACAGTATAAGAAGATATTGGTTATTAGAAAACAAAAAGATGAATTCAAAACTTTGGCATATACATGGTGAAATTGATCATTCTAAAACTATTCAATTAGGATTAGACCAATATTGTGGCTCTATTGGTAAAATTGATGCTTATATAAAAGGAACGTATCCTTATCCCCAAAAGGGAAAGAAACTAAAATCAATAGCCATAGAAACAAAGTGTATTGATAATTCTAATAATAAATTTGACTCTATTTCATGGGTTGAGTTATTTTTTAGTACAAATATACATATTATTGGGTTTGGACTAGATTATAGTGAGACTGATTTATGGTGGATTTTAAATAAAAGAGCAAGACTTATGATGAAAAATAATATTATCATTAATAATAAAATAAAATTTTATACTCATAATATTGAAGATGAAAAAAAAGGACTACTAGAATCTCTAAAAGTTGATGTAATATTAATTAATGAATTTACCACTCCAATGCAAATTAATGAAAAAGAAACTAAATATAAAACTGATTATGAAGAACTTTATAAATATATAATTAAAATAATAAAAGAAGAATTAAAGTAAACATCAATAGATAATTTTTTTATTTTATATATACTAAAATATAGGCATAAAAAAAGGCAGGGATAAAATCCCTACCTTTTTTATAAACCGAAGTTTAGATTCGGAGTTTTTTATTCATAAATGAATATAAAAAACTCGTAATCTTCTAAAAGTGTGAAACTATTCACACTTTTTTAACGAAGATTAACCTAAAAATGGGTTAGCGTAAAGTGCAATTAATGCAATTACAAGTGTATAAATAACTTGAGCTTCGATCATCGCAAGAGCAATAAACATAGTAGTCATAAGTTTTCCACCCATACCAGGGTTTCTAGCTGTACCAGCAATTGTTGCAGCAGCAGTATTACCCATACCAACAGCACCACCAAGAGCAGCAAGACCAAGACCAATACCAGCAGCAAGTACTGAGTAAGCTTTTAAAGTTTCGTTAGCAACATTACCTTCAGAAGCAAATGCAACAGAAGCGATAGCGATCATTAAGAATAAAATTTTTTTCATTCGAAAATCCTTTTTTATAATTTATTTTATCAAAAGTGAGTTCGGCTAGCGTAAACAGTCTAATCAAAAACTGCCAATAACTACATAAATGCAACTATTTCCCTACTTAACACTCTTAAGTGAACGAATTATATCTAATTTTTTATTAATTTTTCTTCTACTGTTGATAAGTATGCTCGAATATTTTTAGGAATCTTTCTAATTCTACATTTTTCTTTAAATCTTTTATCCATTTTTTTAGTCAAATAAGGAGCAATATAAATTTTATTTTCACAAATAGAGATAGCAATTTTATGAGAAACGACTACTTCTTTATGCATGATAATCTCATCTCTTGTGGCTTTTGAGATCATAATACCTCTTTGTTTTAAATCTTTATCTATAATTCTAATTGCGATATTGTCATCACCATTAAAAGTATAGATTGTTAGGTTTTCATATTTATCTATATTTGTATGTGAAAATAAAGAACTAATATCATTGTGTAAGTATTCAAAGCTATTTGATATCCCAGATTCAAATTCTTGAAGTAATTTTTCACTAAAATTATGACGAAAATAGTTTCTTTTATATTTTTCATCCCCGTTTGTTTCATCATAAAAATACTTTATATTGTTTGTATCTAGGTATTCTTGTAGTTTTTGTTTGGTATATTTTAATAATGGCTTTTGAACTTTATATCCATTTTTAAAACTTGTCTCTTCCATTCCAAGAAGTTCACTAAGCCCTGAACCCTTTGTAAATTGCATCAAAAACCACTCTAATTTATCATTGAGTTGGTGAGCGGTTAGAAGAGTTTCATAATTCTCTTTTTTTATAATCTCATCAAAAAAAGCATGACGAAAATCTCGAGCTTCTTTTTCTGCAAATTTATTCTCCGCAGGATAAGTACTGATAAAACATTTTTTATCATATTTGTGAGCTAGTTGTGTTGCATAGATAACTTCATCTTTTGATTGTGCTCGTTGATTATAATCTACAATTGCAATATCAAACTCCACATCTGATTCGAGCATTAAAAAAAACAATGCAGTAGAATCTATACCTGCACTAAATCCAAGTAAATTCTTTGTAGTTACAATCTCTTTTTTTAAGTCAACCATTGTATTTTATACCTTTATCATTATAGTTATATATTATATCTTAAAGTAATAAAAGATATAATTAATCGTTAATGACAAAACAAAGGCACGCTAATGCAAAGTAATGATAACACTATAGAGTTTCTAGAGAGTTTTTTGGACAATGAGTTTTCAAGTTTTGGTAGTAATCTTCGAAGTTTTTTAGTTGATTATAAAAAGAAAACAAAAAGACTTGATACAATCATGAGACAAAACGATAAGCAACAATTGCAACTATTGAAAGTAAATGAAGAATTAGATGAGTATAAAAATCATTTAGAACATAAAGTAGAAGAAGAGATTAAAAAAAGAGAAGAAAAAGAAAAAATGCTTCTACAACAATCAAAACTTGCTGCAATGGGAGAAATGATGGATGCAGTTGCACATCAATGGAAACAACCAATCAATATAATTAATATGCAAGTTGACATGATGGGATATGATTATGAAGATAAATTAATTGATCAAAAATATGTTGATGAATTTCAACAAAAAGTATCTTCCCAAGTAAAACATATGACAAGTACCCTCAATGAATTTAGAAGTTTTTTTAGACCAAACAAAGAAGAATCAGAATTTGATATAAAAGCTATGGTTGACAAAGTACTACTTTTAGTAAAAGATGAATTTATAAAAAATAAAATAACTATCAATGTCAACAATACAAATAGCTTTAGTTTGCAAGGAATTGAAAATGAATTTAAACATCTTATTTTAAATATAATAAATAATGCAAAAGATGCTTTCAATGATAATAATATTGAAAATAGAATTATAACAATAAATATTTTAACAAATGAAGATTCTAAGTATTTAGAGATATGTGATAACGCTGGAGGGATTCCAAAACATGTCATAGAAGATATCTTTAAAGCAAATGTCACAACAAAAGAAGAGGGCAAAGGGACTGGTATAGGTTTATATATGAGTGCACAAATTGCTCAAAAACATAATGGAATATTAAGTGTAAAAAATGAAAATAGTGGTGCAAAGTTTACATTTAAATATTTATTATAATGTATTACAAAAATTTATGGAAAACATAAGTTGTGATAATATATAATTAGATTTAGAAAACATAAGGATTAATAATGAGTACAGATTCAAAGAGTTTATCGTATCGTATAAAACGATATTATGGATATATCTTAGCAACTATTGTTGCAATTATAACACCATTTATACAAATTGGTGGAAATCAAATATTTTTATTGTCATTTGACAAAAAACAACTTCAACTTATGGGTGTTGCATTTGATATGCAAGAGCTATATATGATGCCGTTTTTATTAATGTTACTTTTTCTTGGTATTTTTGCAGTTACTGCTATTGGTGGTCGTGCATGGTGTGGATGGGCCTGTCCGCAAACTATCTTTAGAGTAATATACAGAGATTTAATAGAAACTAAACTTTTAGGGATGAGAAGAATAAAAAACAAACAAAAAGATCCTGATTATTCTAAAAATGGAAATGCTTTTAAAAGAGTTATAGCTATTTTAATTTGGTCAGTTTTAGCACTATTAGCGGGTGCTGACTTTATGTGGTACTTTATACCTCCTGCTGATTTCTTTGAATATTTACAAAATCCAGCAGACCATACGTATATGATTGGTTTCATCGTAGGGATTGCAGCTTTTTTAGTTTATGATGTTGTATTTTTAAAAGAAGACTTTTGTGTTTATGTTTGTCCTTATTCTCGTGTTCAATCAGTACTATATGATGATGATACAGTTCAAGCAATATATAGTGAAAAAAGAGGTGGTAAAATCTATGATGATAACAATGACAAAATTGTATTCAAGCAAAAAGATGTACCTCAAGACAAAGATTGTACAGCTTGTCAAAGTTGTGTAACAGTTTGTCCTACACACATTGATATCAGAAAAGGTATGCAATTAGAGTGTATCAACTGTTTAGAATGTGTTGATGCTTGTACAACAGTTATGGGTAAATTAGGAAAAGAGAGCCTTGTACAATGGACAAGTACAAATGAGATAGAACATGATAAAAAAACAAAACTAATCAGAGGTAAAACAATTATGTATGCAGTTGCTTTACTTATAATTGTTGGTATGTTATTTGTTATGGGTGGGAAAAAAGAGTATATGTTATTAAATGTAAATAAAACAACTCAACTTTATAAAATTAAAGACAATAATGAAGTAGCAAATAATTTCTTACTATTATTCCAAAATACACAAAAAGAAAGATATACTTACAATATAGAAATTATTGGAGAATATGCAGACAAAATCGAGATAAAAAGATTTACACCATTTAAACTTAGTCGAGGGAAAATGGCTAAAAAAGTTGTTCAACTTTCAACAAAAGAGAGACTAGTAAATAGTGTAGAAAAAGATACGCCTATTACACTTACTATAAAAGCTTATGCAGTCGAAAACCCTGAAAAAGTATTTGTATTAAGAAAAGCAGTATTTATCTATCCAAGAGCAGATAAGTTAAAATAAGTTTTCTTCAAACTTATAAATTTTGATTAAAACCTAAGTCTTAAAAGGCTTAGGTTTTTTTATGCTATAATTTCCCAAAAATAAATACAAGGATTTAATAATGCCATTATTAGATAGTTTTAGAGTAGACCATACAAAAATGAATGCACCAGCAGTAAGAGTTGCAAAACAAATGAAATCAAAAAGTGGAGATATCATCACAGTTTTAGATTTAAGATTTTATCGACCAAATATTGACAAAATGAGTGGAAAAGGTATTCATACTTTAGAGCATCTTTTTGCTGGATTTATTAGAGAACATTTAAATAGTAAAGATATTGAGATCATTGACTGTTCTCCAATGGGTTGTAGAACTGGTTTTTATATGAGTTTATTAGGTGATCCAGACGAGAAAAAAGTAGGACGTGCTATGATGAAAGCTATGAAAGATGTACTAAAAGTAAAAAGTGAAAAAGATATTCCAGAACTAAATGTTTACCAATGTGGAACATACAAAATGCATTCACTTAAAGATGCAAAAAAAATAGCTGAATATATCTTAAAAAAAGGTGTTGGAGTTATGGACAATAAAAAACTTTTCCTAAGTGAAAAGAAAATGAAAAAATTAGGTATCTAATGCCTAAGCAAATATCGGAGTTTTTAGAACTATTTACAATTACTCCTAATATTGATATTTTAGATTTAAACAATGGCTGTGATGATATATCAAAGGCTTTAAATGAACTAATAAAACCATTTGATGGAAAAATAGTAACAATAAATACACAAGTATTAAATGAACTAAAAATTAAAGTCAAAAGGTCAAGTTGTGAGTATGGAGTTATATCTAACTCCATCTTACAATCAGAAGATAAACACACTTTGATGAAAATCATCACTACTGCTATTAGAGACTCTGGGTATATTGTTATTCTAGAAGAAAAAGAAAAAAGCCTAGAAGAGATATATGAACTTCTTGAAGAGTTTGATTTTGGGGCAATTAGTTCTGTTGATATCTTTGAAAAATACAATCTTATCATAGGTAAAAAACTACACATGTGGGGTATGAATTGATTCAAACTAGCGATGGTTCATATACTTTATATAGTGAACAGTTTGATCAAAATTTTCATAGTACAAAAGCAGGTGCACTCAATGAGGCACTTATAAAGCATGTAGTACCAGCCTTGACTTATCATAGCAATAAATATGAACTAAATATTTTAGATATATGTTTTGGTATTGGATATAATACTTTAGCAACATTGTATTATGCAAAGAAAAACAATCTAAATATAAAATTCAATATATACTCTCCAGAATTTGATTTGGAGCTTTTAAATTCACTCAAAGATTTTCAATACCCAAAAGAGTTTGATGAATACAAAGATATCATAAATCAATTATCTACAAAATTATCATACAAAGATGAGAACTTAAATATAGAGATATTTAACGGCGATGCAAGAGAATATATAAAAACACTAAACAATATAGATATAGTATATCAAGATGCTTTTAGTAGTGATGTCAACAAATCATTATGGACAAAAGAGTATTTTAAAGATATAGCAAAAACACTAAACAATGATGCAATCATAACAACCTACTCAATAGCAACACCAGTACGACTTTCTATGTGGGAAAATGGTATAGAGATATATGAATATAAAAAAGGTGATACAGATAGAAGTACAATAGGTCTAAATAAAAAAAATATAGACCCAAAATATAAATATATAGATATGGTATTAAAACAACAAAGAAATAAAACAGCTACTGCTTTGGTTGATTAAGTTTAGATACAATACAAGCTAAAATACAAAGTGATACACTCATCTTCTAATAACAGGAAATATTAATGAATAAACAACAACTTGCCGCAAAAATATGGGAATCTGCAAATCAAATGCGATCAAAAATTGAAGCAAATGAATACAAAGATTATATTTTGGGATTTATATTTTATAAATACCTTTGTGACAAAGCGGAGCGTTTTGCAAAAGATGAGGGATATTCACAAAATGATATAAAAAACTTATCTGAAGTTGATAGTGAAAGTGTTGATTACTTTAAAGAAAATATAGGTTATTTTATATCTTATGATAATCTATTTTCTACGTGGATAGATTTAGGTAAAGATTTTGATGTATCTAATGTAAGAGATTCATTATCTGCTTTTAATCGTTTAATTAGTAGTGAACATAAAAAGCTATTTGATGGTATTTTTGATACTTTACAAACTGGTTTAAGTAAGCTAGGTGAAAGTGCGCAAGCACAAACAAAAGCGATAAGCCAACTTACTCATCTTATAAAAGATATTCCAATGGATAGTAAACAAGACTATGATGTACTTGGGTTTATTTATGAATACCTTATAAGTATGTTTGCGGCAACTGCTGGAAAAAAAGCAGGTGAGTTTTATACACCACATGAAGTTTCTGTTTTGATGTCTGAAATTGTCGCCCAGAACCTTAAAGATAGAAAAGAGATACAGATTTATGACCCTACGAGTGGTTCAGGTTCACTACTTATAAATATAGGTAATAGTGTAGCCAAATACATGGATAACGAAAACAATATAAAATATTTTGCACAAGAATTAAAGAAAAATACTTATAACCTAACTCGAATGAACTTAGTTATGAGAGGTATAATGGCTAGTAATATTCACACAAGAAATGGTGATACTTTAGAAGAAGATTGGCCATACTTTAGTGAAAGTGATCCAGTAGGTACTTATGATCCTTTATATATAGATGCAGTTGTTTCAAACCCACCTTATTCACAAAAATGGGAAAATGAAAATAAAGAATCAGACCCAAGATATGCACGTTTTGGGCTTGCTCCAAAAACTAAAGCAGATTATGCTTTTTTACTTCACGATTTATTCCATTTAAAACCTGATGGTATTATGACTATTGTATTGCCTCATGGTGTTTTATTTAGAGGTGGAGAAGAAGGAGCGATTAGAAAGAATCTAATTGAACAAAATCATATTGATACAATCATCGGACTCCCTGCAAATATCTTTTTTGGCACTGGTATCCCAACTGTTATTTTAGTATTAAAACAAAAAAGAGAGAACTCTGATATTTTAATCATAGATGCATCAAAAGGTTTTGAGAAAGTAGGCAAAAACAATAAACTAAGAGCAAGTGATATTAAAAAAGTAGCTGATACAGTTATAAATAGAATTACTCTAGCTAAATACTCAAAAGTAGTAGCCAAAAAAGATATACGAGAAAATGGATACAACCTAAATATCCCAAGATATGTAGATAATTCTCCTATAGATGAGAGTTTTGATATCTATGCTACGATGTTTGGTGGTATCCCTTCAGACGAGATAAATCTACTTAATAGTTATTGGGAAAGTTTTACTACTTTAAAAAGTGCATTATTTGAAAATGAAAACGCACAATATACGAATCTAAAAACTGATAATATAAAAAATACTATAGGAGAACACAAAGATGTAAAAGCTTTTATCAATGATTTTGATACATCATTTGGAGATTTTAACGATTTTCTTAAAAAACAACTTTTAGAACAAATGGAAACTTTAAAAATTCAAAAAGTACAATCTATCTTAAGTACTGATATTTTTAAAAGATTAGAGACAATCTCTCTTATAGATAAATATGAAGCTTATCAACTACTAGATAATTCTTGGTTAGATATTGTTCAAGATTTAGAAATCATACAAACAGAAGGTTTTGAATCAATCAAACAAGTTGATGCAAACATGGTATTAAAAAAGAAAAATGGAAAAGAGCAAGTGGTACAAGAGGGATGGAAAGGGCATATCATACCTTTTGATTTGGGGCAAGAAACATATTTGAAAAGTGAAGTAGAGAGCTTAAGAGAAAAAGAGAATAAACTTCTAGATATCACAACTAGCTACGAAGAGATACTTGATAGCCTTAGTGAAGAGGAAAAAGAAGAAGAAACAATCAAAGAATCAAAAGATGCCTTTGTAAATGCTCAAGTTGTTAAAGTTGCAAAAACTTTAAGAGCAGAGATAAAGAAAAGTGGTGACTTCGGTAAAGAGAGTTATGAAGCTAAAATACTAAATGTAGATAAACTCATAGGTGAAGAAAAAGCACTAAAAAAAGAGATAAAAACTGATTCAAAAACTTTACATAGTCTTACAAAAGAAACTATAGAAAATCTAAGCAAAGCCCAAGTATATGAACTACTTGAATTAAAATGGATAACACCACTTATCACATCACTAAACAACCTACCTGCTCAGATACTCAATACTCTTACTTCAAGACTTCATGATATGGCTAAAAAATATGAGACAACTTTAAAAGATATAGAGGATGAGATAAACGAAACACAAAATGAGTTAAGTAGTATGGTAG
>Ga0193956_1000483_pt1 | contig 18164 bp, 13 predicted proteins | sample BB_7_MG_FD_140358 | JGI IMG/M metagenome (GOLD analysis project Ga0193956, IMG submission 140358) | Microbial mat bacterial communities from the Broadkill River, Lewes, Delaware, United States - BB_7_MG | ecosystem: Environmental > Aquatic > Freshwater > River > Microbial mats | place: USA...
ATAAATAAGATATAAGAAGGAATAAGTGTGGAATTATAATGTTTGGTATTTATATTGAAAATCTGAAATATTTCAGTTTTTATTATATATAATTTAAAATGTAAATTTTTTCTTGCGACTGAAAATATATTTTGTCATCTAAAGACATTACTGTCCAAATAGTTCCTATATTTTGTCTTTCTTCGTCCGAGAGCAAGTAAAGTAGTGAGGAGTATTTTGTGTTTCCAACAGAATCTGTTGTTAGGTATCCAAATTCATCATCTGAGCTAACATAAATTTTTCCATGTTCGTTAATAGCAAGAGAGCGGGTTGTAGATTCTAATGGTAGTTCTATCAAACGCCAGTTGTTTCCGTCGTATTCCATAACTCCGCTATTGTTAGCAAAATACATAATTCCTCTGTTGTCTTGTATTGCGTCCCATGTTTGTATTCCTGCTCCATAACTTTGTGGAATATAGCTACTTATAAATGGTAAGCCTATGTTTTTTATTTGCGAAAAGCTATTTGTTGCAAATAAAAAAAGCAGGGTGTATATTATGAGTTTTTTTTTCATCAATTATAAGGTTATGTTATAAAGACATTAATTGATTTATTTTGGCTTGTTTATATTTCAAAAAACAATAAAATTGATAGTTACTTATCAATTCTTACACTAATTATATAAAATGATTTTGTATCGCTTATTGTTTCTATTTTGTAGTTTAATTCGTGTTTTGAGGCTAATGCTACTTGAACTAAACCAATATTTCCTCCTCCCATTTCGTGTGGTTTTTCTCTTAGTTCTCCTTTGAGTTTTCGTTGTCCTATTCGGTCTAATGTATTTATTGTTTCACATTTTTTTGTAAGAGCTTTTGCTGTTTTGGTATCAACAACGTTTCCTGCAGAGAATAAGAAATAGTCTTCGTATTCGCTTATGATAAGGCTTCCTTCGCCAAAAGCTGAACTGTTTTTTTTGGTGGGTGTTTTTTCGGCAGAATATAGAGAAATATTTTGTGCTAATTCTATAAAAATTTTAAAGAATCGTTTTCCTTGTTTTGCATCTCCCCAAAGTGAGCCTTTTATATTTTCGGCAAGCAGAGATAAGATGTCTCCGTCGAAAGGTCCTATATAGGAGGCAACTACATTGTTTTTTATCATTAGTTGTAATATTTCTAATGTGCCGTTGTGTCGTTTGGTAAGGGTGTCCATTTATATTTTTGGTGTAATATTGATGATGTTTTTTGTTGTTTAGATAGGTATTTGATTTTGATGGTAATAAGTTATTTTATTTTTATTCCAATAATAACAATATCGTCTAATTGTTCGTAGTAGTCTCCAATAAAGTTTTTATACGAAATCCATTTTTTAAAAACTTCTTCTAAGTTTTCTTTTTGTTGGTTCATGTTCATATTTTGAATTGATAAAAGTAGTTTTTTAAAACGTTTTTTCAAAAATTTTCTTTCATTTTTTCCACCCAGCTGGTCTGTATATCCGTCGGAGAACATATATATGGTGTCGTTTTTTTCTATATTTATAGTTTCAGATGTAAAACTTTCTTCGTGTCCTAAAAAATATCCTATTGGCATTCTATTTGGTTTAAGCTCAATAAGTTCGTATGGTTCTTCTGAATTGCTATTATTTGTTTTTCTTATATGAAATAAGGGGTTGTTTGCTCCCGAAAATTTGAGTGTCATGTTCTCATAGTCAATGATTGACAACGCAATATCCATGCCATCTTGGGGTTCGTTAAATTTGCCTGTTTGGTGAAGAGAATTTATAACACCTGAGCGTAGCTCATTAAGTATCAGGTGTGGTTGCAAATCGTTTGGGTTGTTTAATTTGTTTTCATAAAAAGCCACAATTTCATTAAGGAGAGATACTCCAAGCATGCTCATAAAGGCTCCCGGAACGCCGTGTCCGGTGCAGTCGGCTGCGAGTATAATTGTGAGTTCTTTTTTGTTGATAACAACTTTTTTTGCCCAATAAAAATCGCCACTAACAATGTCTCTGGGCTTGTAATAAAGGAAATAATTTTCTAAAAGTGTGTCTAATATTTTTTTGGGAGGCAAAATTGCTTCCTGAATTCTTCTGGCATAAGAAATGCTATCGGTGATATGTCTTTTTTGTAGTTGTAATTCAGTGTAGGATTGAGTATTATCTAAGGCTATTGCAATATATACTGCAAGGTTTTTTATAATATTTATATGAAAATTTTTGTATTTTTTTTCGTCCATGCTTTGGACTGTAATTACTCCGATACAATTTTCGCCAGAAATGATTGGTTGATATATTATTGATTGATACTGTTTTTCTAATAGAGGTTCAATTTTTTCATCATTTGTATAATTTATTATTTCTTTTTCATAATTGTTTATTATAACGGTGTCTTTGTTGTCAAAACACCAAATAGCAAGTTTGTTTTTTTCTTTTATATTTACTTTTACAATGTCTATTTGTTTTTTGTTTTTTGTAGAAATGTTAAAATCAAGCCTTTTTAGTTGTTTGTTATGAATACCTACTCCAAATATTGTTGCATCAACGAGCGTTCCAATATTTTTTTGTGTTGTTTCAAATATACTTTCTATTGATAAGTGAGCGGTTATTTGTTGTCCAATATCGCTAAGTATTCTTATGTTTTTATATGACTTGTGTAGGTTTTCTTTTTGTGTTTCTATTTCTTCTAATTGCGATGATATTTCTTCATTTTGTTGTCTAATTTGAGTTGTTCGTTCTTCTACTTTTGTTTCTAAGTGTTTTTTGTCTCTCGAAACATCTCTATATTTAAGAAGTCCATATATTCCAAAGGCTAATATTAATATTATCAGTATAATAAACCATGTTTTTTGCCAAAATGGGGGTTTTATTATTATTATAACTTCTGTTCCATTGTTATTCCAAACACCGTCATTATTAGAGCCTTTTACCATAAAAATATATTTTCCCGGACTTAGATTAGTGTAAGATGCAAATCGTCTATTTTTGCAGTAAATCCAATTTTCATCGTAGCCTTTTAGCATATATGCGTATTGATTTTTTTCGGATAGTCCGTAATCTATGGCTACAAATTCAAATGAAAATTCATTATCTGAATATTCTAATTCTAATGTTTTTTTATAAGTAATATTGGTGTCTAATTCTGGTAGTTCGTTAAGGATTTTAAAATTAGTAATTATTATTGAAGGCTTGTTTGGATTGTCATAAATTTTTTTGGGATAAAATACATTTAAGCCGTTTATTCCTCCAAAAAACATTTCTCCTTGCGAGCTAATTAGGCTTGCTCCAATCATAAATTCGTTGCTTAGAAGCCCGTCGCTAAGATAGAATGTTTTTACTCCACCTTCTTCTACATTGTATTTTATTAGTCCGTTGTTGGTAGATATCCAAAAGTTTTGTTCTTGGTCTTCCAGAATAGACATTAATACTGGATTAGAAAAATTTAGAGAGTTGTAGTTAAATTCTGTAAAAGAGTTTGTTTCTTCGTCAAATAAATTTAGGCTACCTTCGGCGGCAACCCAAATTTTGCTATTAGAATCTTCTGTTATATAGTATATTCGGTCTATAAAATCGGTGTTTGTGTTTTTTTTATGATATTGTATAAAGTTATCGTCTTCTGGCACATATAAATTTATTCCGTTTTCAAAAGTTCCTATCCAAATATTTCCATTTTGGTCTTCGTATATTGTAGTTATTTTGTTTCCACTAATGGATTTGTTGTTTTCAGGTTGGTTTGTATAGTTTTTAAAATCATCTGTTTCTGGGTTGTATTTATTTAAACCTCCTCCAAAAGTTGCTATCCATATTTGTCCTTTGCTGTCTTTTATAATTTTCCATATTTTATTGTTTGACAGCGAGTTAGTGTCATTTTTTTTGTTTTTATATTGTTTAAAAAATTTTTCTGTTTTGGGGTCAAAAACAAGTATTCCGGCTGTGTCTGTTCCTATCCAAAAATTTCCGTTTTCCATTTCCAAAATTGCACGCACGTAGTTGTCTTTTATGCTATATTTGTTTTTGCTATCATACTGATAATGAATAAATTTGTCTTCTTTTCGTAGCCATTTATTGAGTCCGTTTTTTGTGCCAATCCAAATAATATTTTGCGAATCTTCGTAAATTGTTCTTACTTGATTGGAGCTTATGCTGTTTGGGTTAAGAGGGTTGTAACTGTATGATTCAAAGGGTTTTGATAGAACATTGTATTTGTTTACACCTCCAAGTTCTGTGCCTACCCACATAATGTTGGAGCGGTCTTTATATACTGATAATATGTTGTTTATACTTAGGCTGTTTGCCTGCAAAGGGCTATTTTGTATTAGGTGGAATGTTTTTGTATATTTATTAAATATTTGTATTCTACTGTTTTTTGTTGCAAGCCAGATATTTCCTTTGTTGTCTTCCGAAATTGAGTATAAATCTGTTGCTATTGGCTGATAATTTGTTATTTGAATGTTTTTATTTAAACTAATACTTGCAATATTTATAGAAAAAAAACCTTTGTTGGTTGCTATCCAAAGTATTTGATTTTTATCTATATATAGGTCTCTAATTTTTTTGTCGGAGAGGATGTTGTTTTGGCTATTTATTTTTACGATTTTGTTTTTTTCTATGTTGTAATAATTTAGTCCGCTTCTTGTGCCAAGCCAAATATTTCCTTTATTGTCAGATAATGCCTTGTATATAAAGTTGTTATAAAGTCCGTCTTTGGTAAAGTAACGAACAGATTTTTTCGTGTTTTTATCAAATTTATTTAGTCCGTTTTTTGTAGCTATCCACAAGTTGTTTTTTTTGTCTTCGCAAATGGATAGGATTGTGTTGTCGCTAATTGTGGTGCTATCTTTTTCATTATTAGAGTATAATTCAAATTTTTCGTTTTTAGGGTTATATTTAGAAAGTCCTGTTTGGCTTATTCCAAACCAGAGGTTTTGTTGCTTGTCTTCAAAAATTGCATTTATAGAATTTCCTGCAATTGAGTTGCTGTCTTTTGAGTTTCTGAAAATTTGAATTTCGTATCCGTCGTATTTATTAAGTCCGTCGAATGTTCCGAACCAAATAAATCCTTTGCTGTCTTGCAATATGCACTTCACACTGCTTTGCGATAAGCCGTCTTGCAAAGAGAGGTGTTCAAATTTTATGGGAGCTTGCGAAAAAAGCGGCAATAATATGAACAGTAGTATAGTTATTAGTATTGTTTTTTTCACAATATTTGTGGGTTGTTTTGTTGTTAAATTTACTTGTTTTTTTCAATTTAACATTTTAAGATTTCATTTTTTTTATTTCATCTACAAGTTCTTTATTTCTTTCTTTAAGATTTGTTTCTATTTTATGAAATCTTTTTATTCTTTTTTCTAATTCTTTTTGGAAAAATTCTACTCTTTTTTCTATTTCTGATTTTTCTTTTTCTATTTTTTTCATTTCGTTATTTTTTTCATCTACTTGTTCATACATTTTTTCAAGTTCTTGATATGTAAAGTCCATATCTTTTTCTTGTATTTTTAGTTGTTCTACTTTTTCTTGTGTTTGGGCAACAAGATTTTCTATTTCTTGTTTTTGTTTTTGCATTTTGGTGTTGTCAAATGCAATGAGTAGCACTTTTGAAAAAATGTCGTTATCGTCTAATATTGGCGAAAGTATTATGTCTAACCAAATTTCTTTTTTGTTTATTTTTATTTTCTGAATAAATTTTACTACATTGTTTTTTTCTAATTCTCTCCAATAGTTTTGGTGTGTTTCTAAGTCTTCAATATCAATATTAAGTATTTCGTAGTAATTTTTGGTTGTAGCGTCCTGATATGTTGTTCTAAGGATACTAAGTAATTGATTATTAATGGAAATTAATTTTGTTTTTGAGTCAAATTCTGCTGTATGTCCTGTTTTGTTAAGAGAGTCTATAAAGCCTTTCATTTGTTTTTCTGCCTTCTTAGCTTTTTTATGTTCTATTTCAAATTCGGCTATTTTGTCTTTTAATTCTTTTTCTTTTTTAGCCATATTTGTGGCTTGTTTTTCTGATGATGTAAGCAGTTCAACTGTTTGTTCGTTTATCTTTACTGTTTCGAGAGATGAGCCTATGCTTTCTGATGTTTTTTTTATAAAATCTATGTGGAGGTCTGAAAATTTATTTAATGATGCGATTTCAATTACTCCCATTATCTGACCGTCGTAAATTAGTGGGCTTAATACTACATATCTTGGGCTTGCTCCTCCAAGTCCAGATGTTATTTCTAAATAATTATCTGGGATTTCCATGTGGATAATTTTTTGTTCCAAAGCACATGTTCCAACAAGTCCGTCTCCTAATTTTATTATTTTGCGTTTGTATATTTTTCTATTGTATGAATAAAATGCAGTTAGTTCTAAATATTTTAAGCCTTTTACTTTATTATAAATAAAGAATCCTCCCTGAACTGCTCCTACATAATCGGTTAAGTTTCGAATTGTTTCATAAGCCAGCTTGTCTATACTATTTAGGTTGAGCCTCAGAATATCTGCAAATTTTGTTATTCCGCTGTTTGTCCAGTTTACGTCTTCTTGTTTTCTTTTTCTTATTTGTTCTTCTTTTTTGTTTTCCAAAAGGCTTTGTTTGAGTTTTATAAGAGAAATACCAAGGTTGTCATTTTCGCTAAGAGGAGTAAAATAAGAATCCAGCTTATTGTTAGAGATGTCGTTTGCAAAATTTTCGGTTCTTTGCAATCCATTTTTTAGCTTTTCGGTTAATAGGGAAATGGATTTTAGTTCATTGCTTGTCCATTTAGAAATTGTAGTATTTTTATACTCAAACTCTCCTTGCGAAACTTTGCTTAAAAATTTTGAAATAGAATTTAATGAATTAGCTACTGCATTAGATAGCAACCAGAAGAAAATAAGATTACCTGCAAAAAGAAGTGTTGCTAATATTAAAATAATGTATGTTCGTTCTCTTTTTTGAGAATATAGTTCTCTTTCGGTGATACCAACTGCAACGTTCCAAACTGTATTAGCTTGTGGTATGGTTAAGGAACTAAAAACATAATAATTACTTTCTGTTTCGTTTAAGAAGTTGCCAAGTTTATACATTTTTTTGCCTTCTCGCAAGTTTTTCAAAAATTGATATTCTTCTGATAAGTAAGGATATGCCTCTGTTAATTCTTTGTCTTGAACTTTTGGGTTGGGGTGAATAATAAATCTGTTGTCGTCTGATAATAAATATATTTTATAAAATTGTTGCTCTGCTGAAATTATATCTGTAATGTTTTTTATGTCAACATCTACTCCTACAATACCCACAAATTTATTTTGATTATAGATAGGAACAATAAAACGAACTATATTTGTTTTGTTGGTATAAGAGTCTTTGTATTCGTTTACAAGATGTGGCAATATATATGCGTTTTGCTTCCGTGTGTTTTCAGAAATAAAATTATTGAAAAACACCACGTCGGCTATAGATTCATTTTTTTCAATAACATGCTTTCGGTCTTTGTAATAGGTTTTGATATATTGCCCAGAAATGCCATCTTCCTTGTTTTCGTATATACTGTCTAAGTGGTCTATTGAATAGGGTTTAAATCTTACCCATATTGCAACAATATCATTTGAATTTTCAAGTGTATTTTTAAGTAAATTATTGAATGTTTTGCGTCGTTCTGTTTCTTTTATCGTTTCATAATTTTCCAAGCTTATTGCAACAGACTTGGCAAGTGTAAGGTTTTGATTTGCAAAGTCAAATATTTTTAAAGAAAATTCATCTGCAGTTTTTTCTATTTTTACTTTATCTAATTCTATTACGTGGTCTAATGTGAAATTAATAAAATAAAGACTAAAAAATAAAATGAGCAAAAACGACATTGCCGAAAAGGAGAAAAATATTCTCGATTTCAATGATTTTAATATTTTAATATTTTTAAATTTATTGAGTAGCATTGTCGTATATAAATTTAAGTGTTTAAATTTAGGTATTTAGTGTTTTATTAGTTTATGCCTGAGTTTTTTTGGTAGTGTTGTAAATTGGTAGTTTGCTCCACGTTACTAAATTCCTGCGGAATGTTAGTAAGTGTTTGTCGTAAAAGATTTACTAACATTCCGAAGGAATTTAGTAACATCAAAAATAACTACCCATTTGCTACACTACCAGTTTTTTTAATATATTCAATAAACACTTATAACAAAAAACTTACCTAACATTAAAATTAAACAATTTGATTACAAAAATATTAAAATTATTCTAATAAAAAAAAAAACTTACTTTTGTGGTATTGTAACTTTAATTATTTTTAATATTAATAAAAAAGCTAAAACTATCTTAAAACTAATTTTACAATGGCAAAACACAACCAAATAGGCAAAGAGGGAGAACAAATTGCTCTTGATTATATAAAAAAGAAGAACTACAAAGTATTGCACACAAACTGGAGATATTACAATAAAGAAATTGATATTGTGGCAATTGACAACAAAACTCTTGCAATTATTGAAGTAAAAACAAGAACATCTTCGGATTTTAATCTGCCAGAACAAACTGTATCGTTGCAAAAACAAAAATTTCTGATAGAAGCAGCAAATGCCTATGTAGAAACTTTTAATGTAGATTTAGAAATACGTTTTGATATTATTAGCATAACTATTAACAATAAAAAACAAAAAATAGACCATTTAGAAGACGCATTTTTCCCGCTTTGGTAATTTTTTATTACAAAAATTAAAATATATTTTTATAATTAATTATAAAATTGTATCTTTGAAAATAAAAACAAAATGAAATACTAAATGAATCACTTTAACAACTCTTCGTTAAATTTTTAGTTAATTTATTAAAAATCATTACATTCTATAAAAACCGAACGAACGATAGTTATAGACCGACACTAAATTAGTATCTGTCCATACAGTCTATGTTTTTTGAATATTGAATATTTTTTAAAGACTTTAAAGACCAACACTAATTAGTGTCTGTCTTTTTAGTCAAAAAAAATGGAATATTCAATATTCAATACAGAATACTCAATATTCAGTTAAATGATTGACAAACAGAATTATATACGCAACTTGCGAAAGCAAATTGAATATTGAATATTCTGTATTGAGTGTTGAATATTGAAAAAATGCCGTCTGCATGGACAGACACTAATTAAAAACTAAAAATTAAGCACTAACTTATAATTATGGAAAAAGTTTTATCAAAAAAACAAAAAAAAACAGCCATGCAGCCACAGGCTCAGCTAATAAAATCTCTTATAGAAAATAAAAACACCTATATAGGCATTCCAAAAGGAAACTTAAACGAAGAAAAACGAATCCCTCTAACCCCATTTGCGGTGTCGTCGCTTGCCAATGAGGGCTATAAAATTTTTATAGAAGCCGGAGCTGGCGAAGGTGCAAATTATTCCGACGAAGAATATAAAAACGCAGGAGCAATTATTACCAAAAACAAAAAAGATATTTTTATATGTTCAATAATTATTAAAATTTCGCCTTTTGAAGAAAAAGAAATTGATATGCTCGGAGGCAATCAAACTATAATTTCGGCACTTCAGCTATCGTCGCAAACAAGAAACAATATTGTTAAGCTAATTTCAAAAAAAACAAATGCCATTGCTTTTGAAAATATTAGAGACAATCAAAATTTCTACCCATTTGTCCAACTAATGAGCGAAATTTCTGGCAGCACCTCCATAATGATAGGTTCGGAACTACTTAGCAATAAAAACGGTGGAAAAGGAATACTGCTTGGTGGGCTTGCAGGAATATCGCCTGCCGAAATTATTATTATTGGTGTTGATACGGCTGCAATATCTGCAATAAAAATTGCTAACGAACTTGGGGCTACTGTTAAAGTGTTTGACAACAACATTAATAAATTAATGCAAATACAAAATATTTTTGGTAAAAATACTTTCACTTCTACAATTAATGATAAAGTTTTGCTTAAAGCATTGGAATCTGTTGATTTGATTATCAATACAATGCACAAAGATTACAACAAAGATTATGTTATTACCAACGAAATGGTAGAGGTGATGAAAGAAAAATCGGTAATAATAGACCTCATGGTAGAATCTGGCTCGGTTATAGAAACTTCAAAACTCACGACTTTCCAAAATCCGTTCTACACCGAATATGGCGTAATACATTATTGCGTGCCAAATATTGCATCACGAGTTGCACGAACTTCGTCTATTGCAATTAGCAATATTCTTACGCCAATTCTTGAAAAAACAATGAAATGCCGAGGAATTATGCCTGTTATTAAAGAAGATGAAAGCGTTAGAAATGGAACATATTTGCTCAGAGGAATTTTAACAAATATGGAACTGGGCAACAAATTCCACTTGGAAGCAAAAGATATTAATTTACTTATGGTTGCTTTTTAACTAATTAGTTATTACCCATAACAAATAACTAATTAGAACTTCTTAAACAATTTTAAATTAATGAATCAAGTAAATAATATTAAAAAAGAATTAATATCTCAGAACTTAAATAGAATGAAATATTTAAGTCTTGTTTTCATCGGACTTTTTATTTTCGTATTAATTATAGATTTCTCGTCATTTAACCCTTGGAATATGGAGATAAATTCTCTGTATAAAATGGTTGATATTTCTTTTGCAATAATATCTCTTTTTGCTGGAGTGTTTTTTTGGTTTGGAGAAAAGTTGAGTTTAAAAATTCGTGATTTTGTATTAAAAATTATAATCATATTATTTGTCCTCTGGGCTGTTCTTGTTTCAGGAATTGATTACAGCTCAATTAGTTTTTCAACCTATATTTCGGCATTATTACTCTCTATATTTTTTATATATTTTAGACCATATTTTTCTTTAATTCTAATTTGGCTATCCACATTTACTCTTTTAGCTTTGCTTTATTCTATCAATAAATTTGATGCAAATTTTATATCAACAGCTTTTGTATTACCGCCCATAAATCTAATTGCATCAATAATAGCAATAAAAAATTATAAAGAAAAAATAATATCAATAGAAAATTATTTACTAAAAGAAAAACTTAATCAAGAACTGCAAGTTACTAAACAAAATTTAGATTCCGAAGTAAAAAGACAAACAGAAGATTTACTTCAAGCCAACAAAGAACTAAAAGAAAGTAAAAATCAATTATCCTTAGAGAGAGACAGATTTGCTGCACTAATCAATAACCTCCAGTCTGGTGTTTTTTACATTAACACGCAAGGAAATATTCTTGAATTAAATTCCTCTCTATTACAAATATTAGGTTCGCCATCTATGGACGCAACAAAAGCTATAAATATTTTTGATTTCCAACCATTAAGAGAATTTGGGTATTCTCAAAAACTGAAAAAATGTATAGAAACAGGCGAAATTGTTTACGGAAAAGGAGAATATAAAACCATGTGGGATAAGCTAATATACATAAATTATTATTTTGTTCCCATATTTAAAGAAGGTGTTATTGTAGGAGTTTTGGCAAATATTGAAGATATTACAGAAAAAAACAAAAAGGACGAAGAACTAAAAAAGGCAAACGAAATGCTACTGACAGCCAAAGAAAAAGCAGAGGAGAGCGACAATCTTAAAACAGCGTTTCTAAACAATATGTCGCACGAAATAAGAACACCAATGAATGCAATTTGTGGTTTCTCTAAAATGTTAAATAACAAGAGTTTAACCGATAAAAAAAGAGAACAATTTGTGAAAATAATTAATGAAAACAGCGACCAATTGCTGTCAATAATAACCGATATAATAACAATTTCGTCTCTTGAAGCAAAACAAGAACAACCAAAAAATAAAAATACAATCATAAACTACATATTGTCAGATTTAGTTTCAGTTTTTAGAGAGGAAAATAAAAATACAGAAATTGAAATTATTTGCAAAAAAACACTTTCAGACCAAGACTCTCAAATACTTACAGACCAAACAAAACTTAATCAAATAATAACAAATTTGCTTAACAATTCAATAAAATTCACAGATAAAGGAATAATAGAACTTGGATACAATTTAATTAATAATAATTTAGAATTTTATGTAAAAGACAGCGGAATAGGAATACCCAAAAATGAATTATTCAAAATATTTGACCGTTTTTATCAAGTAAACAAAGGCTATTCAAGACTATACGGTGGCAACGGCTTAGGGCTTTCCATTTCAAAAGCATTTGTAGAACTACTCGGAGGCAAAATATGGGCAGAATCGGAAATTGGAAAAGGAACAATTTTTTATTTCACAATCCCATACCAGCCAATAAATGAGACTATTAAACTTAGACCAAAACAAACTAAAAGTTATAAAACTTTTTTAATAGCAGAAGACCAATATTCTAACTTTGAACTTTTAAAAGAACTATTACTCAAAAAAAACATAAAAATAATACACACAAAAAATGGAAAAGAAACTGTTGAAATATGCAAAACAAACGCAGAAATTGATTTAATTTTAATGGATATAAAAATGCCAATAATGAGCGGATACGACGCAGCCAAAATAATAAAAAAGATTCGTCCAGACATACCAATAATCGCCCAATCGGCATACGCACTAAATCAAGAAATTGAAAAATACAGCGGAATTTTTGACGATTACATAACAAAACCAATTAAAGAAAAAACACTGTTAGAAAAATTAAATATTTATATAAATTAATAACAAATAAATTCAAAAAAAATGAAACTTTTATTAATCAGTAATTCAACAAATGCAGGAGAAGCGTATCTTAATCACCCAAAAGAAGAAATTAAAAAATTCTTGGGCAGCAAAAAAGTAAACGCTGTTTTTATCCCATACGCAGGAGTAACTTTTTCTTACGACGAATACGAAGCCAAAGTAAACGGCAGATTTCACGAGCTTGGACATTCAGTAACATCAATACACAAATTTAGCGACCCTGTGGAAGCAATAAAAAATGCCGAAGCAATAGTTGTAGGAGGAGGTAACACTTTTGAGCTTGTAAATCAGATGTATAAAAACAAACTGATTGAACCAATAAAAGAAAAAGTAAAACAAGGAACACCATTTATTGGCTGGAGTGCAGGCTCTAACGTGGCTTGCCCTACAATCCGCACAACCAACGACATGCCTATTGTAGAACCAGAATCATTTGACGTTTTTAATCTTGTGCCTTTTCAAATAAATCCTCACTACTTAGACGCAAACCCAGAAGGACACGCTGGCGAAACTCGTGAAATGAGATTAGAAGAATTTTTGGAACTCAACAAATCAATCTACGTTGTAGGACTTAGAGAAGGAACAATGTTTTGGATAGAAAATAACAACATAAAACTAATTGGACAAAGACCTGCAAGAATTTTTAAACACGGACAAAAACCAACAGAACTAACAAACAAAGACGATTTTAACTTTTTACTAACTAAAAATGTTTGAATATATTAACGGAAAAATTGCAGAACTAAATGGTTCTTACGCAATTATAGAAGCGGCAGGAATAGGTTATTTTATAAAAATTTCTTTAAATACCTATTCCTTCTTGAAGGACAAAACCGAAGCAAAACTATATCTTCATCAAGTATTGCGAGAAGACACCAACGACCTATATGGATTTATTGACAAGCCGGGAAGAGAAATTTTTCGCCTGCTAATATCCGTATCGGGAATTGGAGCAAACACCGCAAGAGTAATGCTATCGTCGCTAACCACCGCAGAAATACAAAAGGCTATTTTGGAAAACGATGTAAACACAATAAAAAGCATAAAAGGAATTGGAATAAAAACAGCCCAACGTGTTATTGTGGATTTGAGAGACAAAATAGGTAAAGTTGCCGCCGATGCAACAGACATTTTTGACACATCAAGCAACACCAACAAAGACGAAGCACTATCAGCACTTGTTATGCTCGGATTTACCAAAAAACTCGCAGAAAAAGCAATAGACAAGGTAACAAAATCCGACAATAATTTATCGGTAGAAGATATTATTAAAAAATCTTTAAAAACATTATCTTAAATAAAAGAGAATGTTTAATTTTGAATTTTTATTTAAATCTCTGCTCTATAAATGAAAATATTTCTATTAGTCCTAACATCAGTCATTTGGGGCTCAACATTCTTTATTATAAAAGATACAGTTGTTACACTAAATGAATATTATCTGGTGTTTGCACGAACATTTATTGCAGCTGCATCAATGTTGGTGTTTTTATATTTTAAAAATAAAAAAGCTCTTCTTAATTATAAAACAATACTAAGAGGAGCAATGCTTGGTATGTTTCTGTCTATCACATACATATCGCAAACAATTGGCTTAAAATATACAAGTAGCGGACACAGTGCATTTATTACAGGAGCAGGAGTTATTATTGTCCCTATTTTGATGTTTGTTTTTTTCAAAAGAAAAATTAAATTGCTGGAAATAATACTTTTATTTGTGGTAATAATTGGTTTATATTTTCTAACATACGACAGCCAAACGGTTCTTAATATTGGTGATTTGATAACTCTAATTACTGCATTTTCGCTGGCATGGCATCTTATCCTTTCGGGGCGATACGTAAAAAAAACAGAAGTCATGTCGCTCGTAGGCTATCAATTTTTGTTTGCAGCCATTTTTAGCTTTTTGATTTATATTACCACACAACCCATTTCTTTTGGATTGGCTAACAACGAAATTTACGCCCTGTTATATCTTGGATTTATAGGCACATTGGTATGTTATTTTATTTCCGTTTGGGTGCAAAAATATGTAGATACAGTTACAGTAGCACTAATATTTACGCTTGAACCTGTTTTTGCAACTTTATTTGCTTGGGCATTTGCATCAGAAAAATTAATTTTAAAAGAAATTTTGGGAGGCTTAATTATTCTTAGCGGAATTGTTGCCTTCCAACTAATTTCTAACAAAAGGAAAAAAACGAATTTACAACAATAAAATCAAAACCTTAAATGAAAAAAAAACAACTTTTAAATCCATTACAAAAATTTATTAAAGCAGAAAGTTTCAGTGGAATACTATTATTCTTTACAATGGCACTCGCTATAATAATATCTAACTCTCCACTTAGAGAACATTTTAGCTCAATCTGGGATTGTGAAATAGGAATAAAATCAGACAATTTTAAACTCGTTAAACCATTAATATTATGGATAAACGACGGACTAATGGCAATTTTCTTTTTCCTAATAGGACTCGAAATAAAAAGAGAAATACTTATAGGAGAATTAAACTCCCTAAAAAAAGCATCATTACCAATTTTTGCCGCCATCGGAGGAATGATTATTCCAGTAGCATTCTTTTTTTTACTAAACAGCAATCCCGAAACTTCTAACGGCTGGGGAATTTCAATGGCAACAGACATTGCATTCACTCTGGCAATATTAAAACTCCTTGGAAAAAAAGCACCTCTTAGCCTAAAAATATTCCTAACAGCATTTGCAATAATAGACGACATTGGTGCAGTGCTTGTTATCGCACTTTTTTACACAAGCAACATATCTTGGTCTTTGCTCCTTATTGCTGTCATATTACTTCTAATACTTTACGTGCTGTCGTTTTTAAAAATACACAGCAAATTCTTACTATTATTTTTCGGAATAGCAATTTGGGTGCTTTTCCTAAAATCCGGAGTTCACCCTACAATAGCTGGAATAATGCTTGCATTTGCCGTTCCAATAAGACAAAGAATAAACGAATTTAAGTATGCCGAAAAACTTAAAGAAATTATTCAAAGACTTACAATATCAATAAACACAAACAATCTGCCAGTTCTTACAAAATCGCAAATAGCCGAAATAGACAACCTTGAAGACTGGACACACCGAGTTCAATCTCCCCTTCAACAACTTGAACATAGGTTGCATAATTGGGTTGCATTTCTTATTATGCCAGTTTTTGCTCTCTCAAATGCAGGAGTAAGTTTCTCCTCTAACATGGTGATAGACCTCCCTCTTACCATAAATTTAGCAATTTCGCTTTTTATTGGTAAAACAATCGGAGTATCACTTTTTTCGCTAATTAGTATAAAACTAAAATTAGCTTCATTGCCAGAAGGCACTAATTTTAAGCATGTTATAGGCATAGCAATTCTGTCGGGAGTCGGATTTACAATGTCGCTATTTATTGGAGGTTTAGCATTTGGAGGAAACTCCGTTTTTATAGATTCGGCTAAAATAGGAATTATTGCTGGCTCAACCATCTCTGGAATTGTGGGATATATTATTTTAAGACTTGCATCAATCAAAAAAAAAGAAGTAGTAAAAAGTGAAAAATAAAATTTCAAAATAAAATATTTTTATGATTTATTTACTACTTGGTATTTTGTCATCTACTTTTATTGTAGTATTGTTTAAAACAGTAGCCAAAAAAGATATAAAATTATTACCAATAATTGTCTTTAATTACATTATTGCAACAGCACTGGGGCTATTGCTTAACAATGTAAAATTAGATTTCGGACAAATAATTGGTAGTAGTTGGTTCGTTGGAGCTATTTTTATTGGAGCATTATTTATTATCGGATTTTTTTTGATAGGATATGCAACACAAAAAATAGGAATATCCATAACCACAATATCCAATAAAATGTCGGTTGTCTTACCTATTTTGTTTTCTATAATTTATTTTAAAGAAGAAATAGATTCGCTAAAAATACTTGGAATAATTTTATCACTTATTGCAATAAGTTTGGCTTCTTTCCAAAAGCGAAAAAAAGAATCTATTAATTTGAAATACATCTATTTGCCCATTTTTTTATTTCTTGCCATCGGCTCAATGGACTCTCTGGTAAAGCTATCGCAGTCTAAATTTGACCAATCTATAATTCCTGTTTTTACAGCAGTAACTTTCGGAATTGCTGGAATTATTGGAATAATAATAAGTCTTTTTGCAAAACTAAAACTAAAAGACTATTTTAACACAAGAACAATTTTGCACGGCATTTTGCTTGGACTATTAAACTACGGCTCGTTATATTTCCTTGTAAATGCTCTAAGCAAATCTGGAATAGACAGTTCTATTGTTTTTGGAATCAATAATATTGGAATAATAGTTTTGTCTATCACAGTTGCTTTTGTTTTTTTTAAAGAAAAAATTACATTAATCAACTTCGTTGGAATACTGCTCGCAATACTTTCAATAATAATCTTTTTTGTATAATAACTATCAAAAATAAAAAAATGTCTCGTCTTAAAAAAGGTTTACATCTTTAATAAGACCCTTGCGTGTAGAATTATTATAATGCCTAAACAATAAAATCAGCCGAATGGGGGTATCACTAAAAAAGAAATTTTTTAACAGTTTTGTAAATATTTGAATTGCTTAAAAATAGTTACTTACAAGCATTTGATTATCAATTTATAATATTGAAAAAAATATTCCCAAAACTTTTTACCATTTATTTTAAAAAACATCTTATTTGTAGGTTTATGATAGATAACACTTCGTTAAATTTTTAGTTTTTAATTAAAATACAATAAATCAATTATTTATGATAAGAATAAATTTCAATAAATCATTGTAGTTAATTTATTGAAAATTAGAATATTAAATAAAAACTTAACAAACTATTGGATAGATACATTGTTTAGATAAAATTCATTAATTTTCTTATAGGCTTTCTTGTTCTACTCTTTTGATATAAAAAAAATAAATTTGTCAATACATTTTTTATTTTTTTGATGCCGTTTGTTACATGAAACTTGTTTTTTGTATTTTTTGAAAACATTTTTTATAATTTTATTTTAAATTTGATAAAAAAAAAGAAATAGAACAAAGCATTTGCTTGGAACATTAAAAAAACATTATAGTTCTTTAATCTGGTGCTTGGTGTTTTATTTTTTTAATCTAAATTTAATAATTTAACATGAAAAAGATTTATTTATTTATTTTAGTAATCTGCATTTTGCCTGCAATAACTTTTGCTCAAAAAACTTATACCACTCAAAAGATTACAGGCATCGCCCCCAAAATAGACGGTTTTTTGGAAGACCCTGCATGGCAACAAATTGAGTGGAAAAACAATTTTACACAATTTGAGCCAGACAACGGTGCTGCTCCTTCGCAAAAAACTTTTTTCAAAATATTATACGATGACAACAATATTTATGTGGCAATAAAAATGCTGGACAGCTCACCAGATAAAATAGTAAAACACCTTTCCCGACGAGATGCTTGGGACGGAGATATTGCTGGCATTCAGATAGATAGTTACAACGACAAACAAACATCTTTTTGTTTTATAGTTAGTGCTGCAGGAGTTAAAAATGATGGAATTTTTACCGAAG
>Ga0193956_1000485_pt1 | contig 18145 bp, 8 predicted proteins | sample BB_7_MG_FD_140358 | JGI IMG/M metagenome (GOLD analysis project Ga0193956, IMG submission 140358) | Microbial mat bacterial communities from the Broadkill River, Lewes, Delaware, United States - BB_7_MG | ecosystem: Environmental > Aquatic > Freshwater > River > Microbial mats | place: USA...
AACAGATTACAACTCTAACACAAGCAGTTCTATTACTTTAACAAATGCACTTGATTTGAGTAGCCAGCCAAATCCTATTTTAAGCTATTTTGCAAAATGGGAAATTGAAAATGATTGGGATTATGCTCAAATACTAATTTCCGAAAATGGTGGAAGCACTTGGAACCCTCTGGAAACCAGCAATACAGACATAGGAGAAGGCTCTTTTCAGCCAAACGGCGAACCTGTTTATGATGGTAGCTCAAATTGGGTAAACGAAACTATTGACCTCTCTAATTATCAATTAGATAATTTGAAATTTAAGTTTAACCTTGAAAGTGATGGCTCAGTAGAAGCAGACGGTTTTTATTTTGACGATTTTGCAATAAAATCTTTAAATACAACAAACGAGGCTCCAGAAATTACAGGGCAAGAAGAATTAAATATTAACATAAATGAAAGTGTAATTATTTCTTTTAATAAAATTCTCGTTACTGATATAGATGACAACTATCCTGTTGATTTTCTTCTATTTACAAATGAAAATACAAATTATACACTTTCGGAAAATACAATTACGCCAGATTTAGATTTTACAGGACAAATAAGCGTTCCAATAACCGTTCACGATGGTTTTGCAGAAAGCAATCTTTACAATTTTATTATAAATGTTGGAACTGCATCAGTAAAAAACATAGAAAAAGATATAAAAATTTATCCTAATCCTGTTAAAGATAATTTTACAATTATAAATGTAAATAATATTAATAAAATAGAATTAACAGATATTACAGGCAAACAAATTTTGCAACAAAATACTGCAAATAGCTCAGAAATAAATGTTTCCACTAAAAATATTGAAAGTGGAATATATTTTGTAAAACTTTATGGAAATAATATTATTACAAAAAAAATAATTGTAAATAAATAAAATCCTTAAAATTGATACGATGACTTTTTGAGCCATCGTATCATTTTTTTATTTTTAAAACTAATTTCAAACGATTAATAATCCGTTCTCTTTCAAGGTATTAAAAGTATTTCCATTTAAAAATATTTCAAAATCTCCTATATTTTCCGAAACATATTTTTGTTTAAAATCATTAAAAGTTATTTCTTTTTTATTAAAAACTGAAACCTCTTGTAAAATTTCACACAACCATTTTCCCAAATTTTCGTTAATATTTAAAATAAAATTAGTTTGATTATTATTAAATTTCAACTCCGACATTTTAACACTTTTCCCTTTTTTATTTTTCGTATAAAACCTCACCGACGGCAAATTACCAGTCCACAAAACCTTTGAATAAGGTTTATAATCAGATATTTGAGTATCCAAAAGAACTTCCTCAATATAATTTTTGGGAATTTTAGTTTTTGGAACTTTAAACTCAAACCAATTTTGAAGTCTTAAATCAAATCCAACTCCGTGCATAAAATTATACAAAGATTTCCGCAAACCTTCTGCAAAATTATCATGATTTATTCCATTTAATTCTGTATAAATTACATCATTATTGGCAAAAGTTCCTTTTTTGGTCGTTTTTAATTTAGTTTCGTATTTTTCAGGATTTTGTCCAACTCCACTATGACAAGTCATTGCAAAATGATGCCAAAAACCAGACTGCACAATATCAAACATAAATAATTGTCTTACAACCTCTAACGAGTCTATTGTTTCTTGTTCGGTTTGCGTTGGAAATCCATACATCAAATAAGCATGAACCATAATTCCATTTTCGGTGAAATTATTTGCAGTAGTGGCAACTTGCTCTACTGTAACCCCTTTGTTTATTAATTTCAAAATTCTTGGCGATGCAACTTCCAAACCTCCCGAAACAGCAATGCAGCCCGAAAGACTTAATAATTCGCACAAATCGGGAGTAAAACTTTTTTCAAAACGGATATTTGTCCACCACGATATTGTAATTTTTCGACGAATAATTTCTTTTGCAAATTCTTTTAGCAATAGCGGAGGTGCTGCTTCATCAACAAAATGAAAACCGTTTTGCCCGGTCTGCAAAATTATTTTTTCCACTCTGTCGCAAATTTCTTTTATCGCAACAGGCTCATAACGTTTTATATAGTCAAGAGAAATATCACAAAATGAGCACTTTGCCCAATAGCACCCATGTGCAAAACTAAGTTTATTCCACCTCCCATTGCTCCAAAGCGAGTGCATGGGGTTTGCAAGTTCTATTCCCGAAACATACTCATTTAGAGGCAATTCCGAATAATCTGGACAGCCTTTTTGATTTTCAGAAAAATCCTTAATTTTTTCGCAATTACTATATTTTACAATTCCATTTTCGCAAGTAAAAGTTCTTTTTAATTCACTGATTTCTATATTATTATCAAGATATTTGCAAATTTGAAGAATTGGAGCTTCCCCGTCGTCTATGGTTATAAAATCGGTATATTTGAAAACTCTATTTTCTGATAAAGACCTTAATTCTGTGTTGCAAAATCCGCCACCAAATACAATTTTTATATTTTTATGATTTTTTTTCAGCCACTGTCCGCAACGCAAAGCACTATACAAATTTCCCGGAAAAGGAATTGTAATTGCCACAATTGTGGGTTTGTAAATTTCTATTTTTTCGGCAAGCAAATTTACTAAAATATTATCTATCAAGGATAAAGGTTTTTGCAAAGAATTTTCTATTTCATCAAAACTATTTGCAGCCCTGCCAAGTTGCTCGGCATATCTGCTCAATCCAAAATTGCTGTCAATGGTCTGAGAAATTAAATCAGAAATTTCTTCAAGATAAAGAGTAGCCAGATGTTTTGCTTTTTCGTAGTTTCCCATTGTGCCAAAAGCCCATTCTAAATCAGCAATTTGCGAAAATCTAAAAGCTTCGGGCAAAAAATTTCCACTATTAATTGAATTGGCAAGCATTGGATTTTTATCTTGTAAAAAACTAATAACCAAATCAATAGTATCTATATATTTTTGTTTTAGACTAATAATTCTTAAAATATTTTCCGAAAAATCTGGTTTATTAATCTTCTCAATTGCTTGAAAAAGAGATGTTAAACCTTTTTTAGAAAATAATTTAGTAAAAACTTCTAAGCTCAAATCAACCTGATGCGATTCAATATTTTGCGTATTTAAAAAGCCTTTTAGATAGGCAGTTGCTGGATATGCTGTATTAAGCTGAGTGAATGGTGGCGTAATTAAAAGGATTTTTTGCATCTAAGGTGTTCAAAAAGTTTTGTAAAAGTAAAATTATATTGATATAAAAGGAAGTATTTTTCACTATGAATTAAGCTATATCATACTCAATATCAGTCAAATAAAGTCCACAAGCAGGAACAGATTGCCCTGCCGAGGAGCGATTTTTAGATTCTATTATTTGCCTAAAATCATTTATATTTATTTTGCCTCGCCCAACTTCTAAAAGTGTTCCAACAATTGCTCTTACCATATTTCTCAAAAAACGATTTGCTTTTATGGTGAAAATCAATTTGTCATTTTCTTGTTTCCATTCGGCAAAATATATTTTACATAAATTAGTTTTTGCACCAGAATTTAATTTTGCAAAACTTGTAAAATCTTCATAATCAAACAGTATATTACATGCCTCGTTCATTTTTTGAACATCGGGCAGGAAATACAGAAAGGCAGAAAGGTCGTTTAAAAAAGGATTTTTATAAAGGTGAATATGATATTCGTAAGTCCTACTTTTTGCATCAAATCTGCTGTGAAACTCGTTGGAAACTTCTTCTATTTTTTTAATGGAAATATCTTTATGCAAAATTTTATTTAATTTGCTCACAAGTTTTTTGTTATCAGAAATTTCGTTTTCAATATCAAAATGGGCGACATAAAATTTTGCATGAACACCAGTATCGGTTCGTCCTGCTCCTACAATTCTGATTTGCTCTCTCAAAATCATAGACATAACTCTCTCTATTTCACCCTGTATTGTTATTGCATTGTTTTGCAGTTGCCAGCCATGAAATTCTGTTCCTTTGTAGCTTAGGTCTAACAAATATCTTTTCATACTATATTTTTACTATTTTTTGAGTAATATATTTTTCATCATTACTTATTTTAATGTAATAAACGCCTGTTTTTAGGAATGTTAAGTCAATAGTAAAAACATTTTCGTTATTTGTTTCAAACTCAAAAATTTGTTTTCCAAAAATATCTGTAACAATAATATTATCATAATCAGAAATTTGATTAATTATAATTTTATCAAAAGTTGGGTTTGGAGAGATAAAAAAATCTTCGTTAATATTCTGTTCTTCCATAAAAATAGCTCCAAAATAATCGCTACTAATCGGTGTTCCTTCCTCAAAACTTGTGCTATTAGAAATTGGAGTTACTTCAAAAGTTATATATTTTTTTGCATCAGCTTCTTGTGTTGTATAAGTTTTATTTTGAGCATAATTTATCATTTTTTTATTTGTGCCTTTTTTATCATCTGCACGATACCACTGATAAATAGAAGTAGCTTCTGTATCTCCATTTGCATCATAAAAGGTATAACTACCTGTTAGTGTTGAACCTACGATTGTATCTCCTACAATTTCTACATTTTGAGCCGTTGGTGCAACTTGCAAAATAGAGCTACCAATTTTTTTACTCGCATAAAGTTTATACTCTCCTGCTCCAAGAGTAACAGATTGGTTACCATTAATTTCTGTGTTTGAAAAATATTCATACCAAACATCTTCGTTAGTAAAACTTGGAGTAGCTTGTGCCGAATTTACATCAAAATTTCCCACAATAACAATGTCCATTGTGTCGCCTTGTAGAACAATTTGTTTTATTTTATTAGAAGCATCAATGGTAAAATTCGGAGTATTAAAAACATCATAAGTATTTCGTAATGAGATAATTTCAGAATAAAAGCTATAAAGTCTTTTTCTGTTTTGTTGCTCATAATATTCCCATTTTATTGGTTTGTCGCAAACTCTACAAGGGTCGTCTATACTAACATCGTAGCCAAGTTCTCCAAATTGCCAAATCATTTTTGGTCCGGGAATTGAGAGAAAAAACAATGCAGCAAGCTCCGAGCGTTTAAGTGCTGTTTCTAAGTCTTTTATATCATAATCACCAGATGAATTGCCATAAGATAAATTTTTAAACATCATTCTTTCTTCATCATGGCTTTCCATATAGCCCACAAGATTAGGATTATCCCAATTTCTGTTTTGATAAGAAATCCAAGAAAAATCAGATTCGCTTGTGTATCCCATTGATGCTTGTATATAACTGTGATTCAAGTTTCCCCAAATCATCATGCCATAATTTGCAAGCACTTTCTCTTCCGAATTATCTGCAAAATGTTCTAAAATAATATAAGCATCAGGAAATTGTAACCAAATAGAATCTGCCATATCCGACAAAATGTTTATTCTTGCTCCGTCGTAAGCACCTCCGTCTCCTGGTGTGTTAGTAAAGCCTTTTGTAAAGTCAAAACGAAAGCCATCAATATTATATTCTTCTAACCAATAACGATTTACACGTGTAACAAATTTTTTAGTGTCTTCACTTTCGTGATTAAAATCGCTACCCCAAGAATATGCAGAATTTGGCGAAGTTTCATTAAACCAAGGGTTCTCGGCAGAAGGTTGTCCCCATTCTCCTGCCTCTGGGTCAAAATACATTTGTACAAGCGGACATTGTCCGTAGGCATGATTGAGAACAATATCCAAAATTACTGCAATATCGTTCTTATGACACTCATCTACAAAGTGTTTTAGGTCTGTTTTTGTTCCATAATATTTGTCGGGAGCAAAATAAAAAGATGGATTGTATCCCCAACTGCTATTCCCTTCAAATTCATTTACTGGCATTAATTCTATTGCATTTATTCCAAGATTTTTAAGATATGAAATGGTGTCAATCAGTGTGTTGTAGTCATGGTTTGCAATAAAATCTCTTATATGAAGTTCGTAAATAATCAGGTCTTCGGGAGCTGGTTTTTCAAAATCGGTAATTTCCCAATCATAAGGAGTTTGGTTTGTTTGAAAAACAGACACAATTCCGTCTGCATTTTGAGTTGGATAATCTATCAAGTCTGGATAAGTTACATTACTGATATACTGGTCGTTCCATGGGTCAAGAACTTTATCTGCATAAGGGTCGGCTATATAAATTTCGCCATCAATTATATATTGAAAAGTATATTCCTCTCCCGGCGTAAGATTTTCTATTGTAAGCCAAAATTTGTCTCCTGTTGGAGTTTTAAACATCTGATTATCAATTCCCATTTCCCAATTATCAAAACTTCCTTTTACAAAGACAAAATCTTTGAAAGGAGCATAAAGCACCAGTGTAACAGTTGATTGGTCAATATAATTTATGCCATCTTGTAAATTTTCGTAAGGTAGTTCTGCTGTAACTGTTTCTTGACGAACAAAAATATTAATTGAATCTTTTACTGTTTCTGAGCCATCGGTTGCAACGATTTTAATTTCGTTATCACCAGTAGTTGTAATTGTGTATGAATAACTTACAGTATTGTTCTCAAAACTTTGAATTTCTTCATCATTAATAAAAAGAGTTATTTCTGATGCAAATAATGAAACTGCACTTATATGAATATCATCGTTTAATGAATAAATGAAGTTTTGTTCTGGCGAAGAAAAATTTATTGTATTTGGGTCTGAGAATACATCAATAAAAATATCCGAACCGTCTTCATTTTTACCAACAAGCGAACCATCTTCGTTTCTAAAAACAAATGCCATTTTAAGAATTCCCTCAGTTGTAGGCACTCCATAATAATCTATTATTGAAGGAGTTATTTCTAAAGAATAATAATTATCTGATATTTTTGTGAGTTTGGTTTCGTCGGTGTTTTGTGCCCAGTTTGTTTTCACATATTTCCAATCGCTGCCTGATGTGCTATTTTCTGTAATTACTCCTGTATGGGCATAAATATCTCCGTCATAGTCAATGAGTTCTGCATTTCCTTGCGAGGCATCAAAATACACAGTAACACTTGCATCAGGAACAGGAAACTCTGGATTTGTTGTAACAACTTGTGCTTTTGCAAAGCTCAAAATAAATACGAACAAGACAATTAAGGAAAATATTTTAGATTTCATAATAAACTTATTTAAAGATAATTACATAAAAAATGATTCTAATCTCTATTTTAATTCAATAATCATAGCCGATTTTTTAGAAATTGTTATTTCTTTAAGATTATCAAATTTTTTGTCCGAAATAATATCTTTTCCAGACGAATAATCTTTTAATATTTCATTAAATCTACTACAATCTATTGTTCTACTTTGGGAATTATGATTATTTAATATTACCATAACAGCTTCATTTTTTGTATGTTTAAAATAAACATAAGTATTGTTTTCAGGTAAAAAGTGAGTAAGTTTACCTTTTGTTACGGCTTTATTCGTTTGTCTCCAATTTGCAATTTTTTTAGTATAATTAAATACATCATTTTGGTCTTTTGTTCGTCCCTTTTCGGTGAAGGCATTGGCTTTATCTGAAGCCCATCCTCCGGGAAAATCGGTTCTTATGTGCCCGTGTCCTTTGTGTTCGTGTCCAGGGGTTAAAATTTCTGTTCCATAGTAAAACATTGGGATTCCACGTGTAGTAAATAAAAATGCAATTCCCATTTTCAGCTTATTAATATCCTCTCCAACAGAAGTATAAAATCTGTCAAGGTCGTGATTATCCATAAAAATTACATTTTTATTTGCATCTGCATACAAAAAATCTTGTGCAATAACATAATATAATTTAAAAAGCCCAGACGTCCAGCCCTCTTCCTCGTTAAGTGCCTCTTTTAAAGCATAATAAAGAGGAAAATCGGTTGTGCTTTGTAGGTGCGAATTGTAATCTCCAGATATTGGGCTATCTCCCTGAAAATAAGCTGTAAAAGGCACCTTCTGAAGCCAAGTTTCGCCAAGTAGGCTTATTGTTGGATATTCTATTAGAACTTGCTTTGCCCATTCAGCCATAAATTCTTTGTATGGATATGGGTGTGTATCCATTCTAATTCCGTCTAAATCAGCATATTCTATCCACCAAATACTATTTTGAATAAGATATGTTGCAAGATACTTATTATTTTGATTTAAGTCTGGCATTGTAGCCACAAACCAGCCTTGAACCATTTGATTAAGGTCCCAATTTGCTACATGAGGGTCTGCAATAGTGCTTCCTCTAAAATTGGAACGAAAATCTGGATTTGAATTTACCCAGTCTTTGGTAGGATAATCGCCTACCCACCAGTGATTTATGCCACAATGATTAAAAATCATATCCATTATTAATTTCATATCTTTTTTATGAATTTCTTCTGATAATTTTTTATAATCTTCGTTTGTTCCAAAGCGAGCATCTGTTTTGTAAAAATCAGTAATTCCGTAGCCATGATATGAGTAATCTTTATTGTTATTTTCAATAGTAGGATTAAGCCAAACTGCAGTCATTCCGAGTTCTTTGATATAATCTAAATGATTAATAACTCCCTGTATATCACCACCATGTCGTCCATCTGGATTTTCTCGGTTTGCTTTTTCAAGCATTTTTTCGTCTGAATCGTTGTTAGGATTTGCATTTGCAAATCGGTCTGGCATAAGCAAATATATTGCATCTTCACTTGAAAAACCTCGTTTCATTTCAGATTTTTTATTTAATACATAAATATATTTTGCCTTTGTTTTTTTACCTTTTTTAAATAAAATTTCAAATTCTCCAGCTGTTGCATTTTCATTTATTTTTAAATCTAAAAATAAATAATTAGGACTTTCTACTTTGTTTGTTTTTATTAATTTTACTTTTTCTGATTTTATTATTACTTCTGTTTGCGAAATATTTTCGCCATAAACAAGAAGTTGCAAATTTTCGTTTTCCATGCCTACCCACCAATTAGCAGGCTCAACTCTTTTTAAATCAATATTTTGTGCAAACAATGAACTTGTTAATAATAATATAGTTGTAATTAAAATTTGTTTTTTCATTTGTTTTTTATTTGTTTTTTATTTACACGTTTCCAAGTGGCTTTGCCACGTTGGAAAGTGTTTGAATTAGAAAGTTATTTATTTATCTAAAATTAAAACTTTATACTCCCACGGAGCAAGTGTGTAATTTTCGTGAGGTTTTCTTGTTGTTTTTTCGCCTGTAAAATATTCTGTATAAGTTTGTTCTACATCTTTTTCCATATAATTAAAAGTTGCCTCACGATTAGACAAATTCATTTCTACTAAAATTGTGTTATCATCTTTTGTTCTTTTAAAAGTAATTGTTTGTTCTCCATTTGAAGTATTAATAAAATGAATTTCTCCTCCAAATTTGCCATTCCAAAGGGCTTTATTTTCGTTTTTTAGAGTAATTAATTTTGTATAAAAATCTTGAAGAGGATAATCTTTCCAATCAATTTCGTCTTTGTCAAAGAATTTAAGTCTTCTGTCAAGCATAGCCTCTTGTCCGCTGTAAATTAGAGGCATACCTGGCACAACAAAACTAAATACTGCCCAAGTTTTATAACTATTTGGCATTCTTTCAAACACGGTTCCGTTCCAAGAATTTTCATCATGATTTGATGTAAAAACCATTCTATAAGTATTTTCGTTGAAGTGTCGTGGAGGTGTTTCAATGTATCCACGCATATTTCCGGCATTTTTTTCACCTTTGGCAATATCATTCATCAAATGATGTGAATCCCAGTTGTAATTCATATCAAAAGCCATTTCCATAAGGTCTTCGTCGTTGGCTTCGGCAAGCATAAAAATAGGACGACCTTTATTTAGTTCTGTTCTTGCTTCGTTCCAGAATGAGGTTGGCACCATTCCTGCTACATCGCATCTAAAACCGTCAATATCATAGGTTTCTACCCAAAACTTGAGCGATTTTATCATTTCATTTCTCATGTCTTGATTATCGTAATTTAGGTCTGCTACGTCTGTCCAATCTGGCACTGGTGCAATAATTGCTCCTGTTGAGTCCTTCACATACCAGTCTGGGTGTTCTGTTATCCAAGGATTGTCCCATGCAGAATGATTTGCGACCCAGTCAATTATGAGTAACATTCCTCTTTCGTGAACTGCATCTACAAGGTTTTGAAAATCTTGCTCTGTTCCAAACTCTGGATTTACTCCAATATAGTCTTTTACAGAATAATAGCTTCCCATTTCACCTTTTCTGTTTTTTTCGCCAATAGGCTGAACTGGCATAAGCCACAAGATATCAACGCCCATTTCGTGCAAGCGGTCTAAGTGCTTTTCTTGAAAGGCTTTAAATGTTCCTTCTGGTGTATATTGCCTGATATTTACTTCATAAATATTTGATTTTTTAGTTCTTTCTAACATATTTTCTATTTTAGTTATTGAATCGTGTTTTGTGTTTTTTTCTTGATTGTTTGTTTGTGTATTTTTACACGAAGATAAGATTATTCCTATTAAAAAGAATAAAATGGCTGTTTTTAAAATGTTTTTTTTCATTGTTTTTTTATTATAATAAGTAAGCAGGTAAATATTTTATATTATTTTTAATATCCAAGTTTGATTTATTGATAATTATTTTTTCTATTTTTTTTAAAGTTTGCTTTCTGAAAAATTAGACAATTACTATTTTAAAGTGCACATTTAACAATTCTAACACAAATAAAACTTCTTTTTATTAAATTTTAATAATTTATAGCCAAATATATTAATAATTTTATTAATATAAAAATGAATCTCTCTGTTTTCCATAGTTATTTGGATAAACGACTATTTGTTTTCCAAGTATCCAAAATTAATTTGACAAAAATTCAAATGAATTTCCTGAAATTGTTAGCTCTATTTTATTGTTTGCTTTAGTAAAATTATTGCCAAAAATTGCTTGTAATTTTTCTAAATCAAAACGTTCGTTTATATTTATTTCCAGTTTTTTATCACTTTCATTTTTATTTATTGCAATAATCACAATTTTATCAAAATAAGTTCTTTGATAAATTATTATATCATTACTTACTTCAATAATTTTGAAATCTCCAAAAATTAGCGGTAAAGAATTTTTTCTGAAATTTAATATTTTTGCTGTAATATCTTTTAGCTCTTGTTCTTCTTTTTTCAAATTATTAAAACGCATCATTCTACGATTGTCGGGGTCGTTTCCGCCTGCCATTCCAATTTCATCTCCATAATAAATAACTGGTATTCCGGGAATTGAGGAAATTATTGCATTTAGCATTGCTGATTTTTTATAACCAACCGTATTTTTAATTCCAACTTCTCTTGTCCAGCCAGCTCTTTTTGCATCTTCGCTAAATAGCAATGAACCAGACGCATAAGATATAAATCTTCCTCTATCTTGATTGCCGGTAATGTTTCCCATAACATGGTGGTTGCCATAAAATTTTATGCTATTATTAATAACATCTGACAAATCGTCAAAACTGCGTTCGGTTGCAAGGCAGGTTGAAATTGCATCGTAAACATTAAAGTCAAATTGTGCATCTAACTGACCTGTATTTACATAACTACTAATAAGTTCTGCTGTTCCATAAGTTTCTCCAATTTGATATAATTTTCGGTTTTGAGGAATTATTATTTGCTGTTTTAGTTTTTGAGTCAAAGTTTGCCAAAAAATTTCAGGAATATGTTTTGTTGCATCGTGTCTAAAGCCGTCTAAATCATATTTTTGTATCCAATAAACGGCAGAATCTGTAAGCATTTCGTAAACTTCGGGATTTTCCAAATCAAGAGTTGGCAAAAACACGTCAAACCAAGTTGTTAGCCTGTATTCGTCCCAACGCTCGGTGTTTAAACTGCCATCGGGAAGGTGCAGTTGTGTTGCCCAATCTTTATGTTGCTGATAAATAGGGTGTTCCTCGTGAACATGATTTGCTACAAAATCAAGTAAAACATTCATATTGTTTTTGTGTGCAAGTTCTACAAGTTGCTTAAATTCTTCTTCTGTTCCAAAACGATTGTCTATTTTTGTGAAAGAAATAGGCCAATATCCGTGATACGCAGAAAATTTTGTTTTTGGTTCGGGATACATTCCGTAAGCTCCTTCGGGGTTTTTAACTATTGGCGAAACCCATATTGTATTTACGCCAAGTTTCTGAAAATAACCATCTTCTATTTTTTTAGTTATGCCTGCAATATCTCCTCCATGATAATTTGCTCGTGGGTGAATATCGGGGTCGTTGGTTGGACGATTGTTTTCGGGCTTGCCATCAAAAAATCTATCTATAAAAGTATTGTAAAGCACAGCAGCCTCAAAATCAGTGCGTTTTATTTGTTCGGGTGTTGACAAAACCTTTCCAAAATTAAGAGGAACAAGAAGTTGGTTAGAAATTCCAAATTCATTATAAGAAAAAATTCTTAGATATGTTCGTTCTTTATTTTCTGCGTCTTTGGGAATTTTTATTGTTATTGGCGATGAATAATCTGTATTAGAATCTGCTTGAACTAATAAATAATTATCATATAAAGCTATTATTTTTTTAGGATTATTTTTTGCTCCAATTACAACATTTTCGTTTTCGTAAGAAATTGTGTATAGTTCTGGCGTTTGAGAATTGTCTGTATTTCCAACTTTAAGAAGCGAGTTAAAACCTCCCATATTGTTGCTAACGCTGTCAGGATTGTTTGGGTCTAATTGTTCAAGTCCTTCTACAACAAGGAGATATTGATATTTTCCTTGTTCTACTGTTAGTTCTGTTTCCCAAATATTGCCGTTTTTTTCTAAAATAGTATTTTGAGGATTCCAAGCATTAAATTCGCCTTTTAGCTGCACTATTTTATAATCGTTTGGAGTTTCAAAAGTAAATTTGTGTTTTATTTTATTTGATTTTTTTAGTAAAATTGAATATTCTACACTGTCCACAACTACCGTAAGAACAGAGAGTTTTGGCAACTTATCGGATAAAACTTTTAGCGTTAATTTTGTTCCATCAATTTCTGTTTGAAGATTTTTATCTGCATTAATATTTTCAAATTTTGAGATATTTGGAAAAAAATCGGTTAAGTTTACAGTTGTTTCATCAATATCTAAACTTATAGGGCTTGCCAGTCCTACAATTTCACCTTTTTTTGGGTAGTTTATAGGTGCTTCCATTTTATCATTTTGGCAAGAAAAAAAGAATATTGATAATATAAAAAAGGTAAAAATTATATGTTTCATATTTTTTAAATTTAAAAAAAGCCCCTTTTTGTGAGGCTAATTATATTTTATAAAAGTAATTGATACAATAACTTAGAGCTATTGTATCAATTTTTAGGTTATTATTGAACTATTGAAAAATCCATTGTTTTTATAAAAGTTTTATTATTAAACGTAAATGTTACATTGTATTGAGCATCATTAGTAACTTTAAAATTACCATAATCACCTCCAGCACTTGTTATGTTTGCAACATCACCAGTAATAAAATCATCTCCTAAGTATCCAAAATTTCCTCCTGCTGGTGGGTTCCATTCACCATTAAATCTTACTTTAAATTCACCACCTGCAATAAAATACATCTCTGGATATACAAAATTATAAATTCCATTCAAAGTATCAGAATTTTCATCAAAAACGAGTTCAAAATCTATGTCCCAAGCTGTTGCAGCATTATTTAGGTCATTACCTTGATGGAAGGCAGACCCAATTAAGCTGTAAGAGTTTACTCTTGGGTCGTATGGAGGCATTGTGTTTGTAGATGCAAATTGTGTGAAAAAATTATAAGACATTGCAAAATCAAATATATTGTCGTCTTGGTCTATGTATGTAGAAAAATCTGAGCCGCCTAATTCAGGTTCGGGGAACGCACCCCCAAGATATGTAACAATATTTACGGAATCTCCTGATATGCTGTATGTATCTTGGCTATAAAAACTAAAATTCATATTACTTGCCGAGCCTGTTCCTGAAATTATTTCTATTCCAGTTCCTTCCCATGTGCAATCTAACTTATCGGAAGTAACTAAGTCTATTTTAGCGTCTTCGGTAACTACTGCGTCTCCCGTAAGATACCAACTGTCAATTTTGAAAAGGTATGCTATTGATAGCTCTAAGTCTATTGTAAAAAGATAAAAACCGTCTTCTGCTACTTTAAATTTACTTCCTCCTTCTGCTACTGTGCCAGACCAAATTCCTGTTTCTTCTTCTGTCCAGTCTCCCGAAAGTCCATAAGCAACTGTTTCAGTTTCAATTTGTTGGTTTACTGTAAAATCTCCCGAAGCAGTGATATACATAAATTTTTGATATAAGCTGTCTTTTGTAACAACTTCTCCATCTTTTTTTATTTTTCCTAAATCCATAAGTCCATTCAAATGGATAGAATCAAGATAAATTGAACTTCCAGAAATATAAACACCTGCTTCTGGCATAGGTTGGTCGTATATTTCTTGAGCTTTTTCGCAACTACTGAGAAGTAGCCCAAGCCCAAATATAATTATGGATAATTTTAATATATTTTTCATATCTGTTTAATATTGAATTGTTTAAAATTTATTTTATTGTTTAAAAATTGTTGAATTGCTTTATTGTTACTTATTTTACTGTTGAATTTATATGCTTTTTGATAGCTTTACAATTCAACATTTTAACAATTTAATAATAAAACAATTTAACAATAAAAAAGAATTAATTTGCCAAGTTAGCATTTGCATCTATTGCCCATTGAGGAATAGGGAAAATTGTTCTTTCTTGCGAATCGTCTGTATTTTTTTCCCACCAAGATTCTGTAAATTTTCCGAAACGGATTAAGTCCATTCTTCTTTGTGCTTCCCATACGAGTTCTTTTCCACGTTCTTCTAATAAATCATCTAATGTAACGCTTGACGCATTTGAAAGTCCTGCTCTGGAGCGAGTCATGTTTGCATAATCGTCTCCTGCTCCTACTCCATTCATACGAATTTGAGTTTCGGCTTTCATTAAAATTGCATCTGCATATCTAAAAATTGGAAAATCGTTGCTCAAATTAGCAGATGCTCCTGATTCTATTTCAAATTTCACAACTCTTGCTCCCGACATTCTAATTTCGGCAAGTGTTTGATTTGCTTCGTCCATTTTTAAGGCTGGAATATTTGCAGTAAATTCAAGAACTGCTCCGTTTGAGCCGTCGTCGGTAAGTTCTGTTCCGTCGTAGCCATATTGAACACCTATGAGAAACATGTCTTTACGTTTGTCGTTAGCGTCAAAAGAATTATAAAAATCTTCCATTGCTGCGTATCCGTTCCATGGTTGAACAGACATATTAAAAGTTTTTTGACTTTCGTAATGTAGAGTTCTCATGTGCAAGTTAAAACCAGTGTATGTGTTTTCGTCATATCCGATTGTGAAAATATTTTCAATAGAGTTTTCATTATTTGTAACGAATGGAGCAAGGGGTTGTGCTTCTAAATTATAAATTCCAAGATTAATAAGGCTATCTAAGTAAATATCAGCTTTTTCCCATTGTGCGGTTCCTGTATAAATTTCTGCATTTATGTATAATTTTGCAAGAAGCATAAAAGCCATTCCACGAGTAACTGCATATTTACTTCCCGAAACAGGGATTAATGAATATGATGCTTCTACGTCATCTACAATATTTTGCCAAATTACTGCTCGGTCTTCTTTTTCTGGAAGGTCTGGTGCGTTGGCGTAGGAGGTTACGTAAGGCACATCGCCATAATTATCAATGGCATTCCAATAATAAAAGCTACGCATAACTTTTGATTTTGCAACTGTAATCATTGCAGCCTCGTTTCCTTCTTCAATAGCAGGTTCTAAATATTCTATTAGTTTATTTGCTTCGTAAATTCCTTTGTAGAATCGAGACCACATTGAATTAACTGCTTCTATGTCGTTTGTCCAAGTGTGTTGGTGCAATGCTCTCCATTTTCCTCCATCGTCCCAGTCGTTTCCTCTTGTGGGAGCAGTAATTGCGTCTCCTGTAATTTCTTGTGCATACCAATATCCTCCTGCATCGCAATAATCTTGAAGAGGTTTGTAAATTGGTATCATCATTAAAGCGGCTTGCGTTTCGTTTTCTGGAAATTCCGCTGATGGAATTCTGTCGTATAAATTATCACCTAAATCTGTGCAAGCCGACATAAGACTAAGTATGATAATTGCTATTGGTATATAAATATTTTTTTTCATAAAATTTGATATTTTATTGTTAAGTTGTTTTATTGTTGAATTTCTTAATTGTTTTATTATTGAATTATTTTAACAATCCAATAATAAAACAATTTTTTATAATTTAAAAAACAAAATTAAGTCCAGCAGTAAACGACCTTGTTTTTGGATAAACATTATATTGGTCAAGTCCGAAAGAAAGTCCGTTAAAACTAATTTCAGGGTCAATACCTGTGTAGTTTGTAAAAGTGTAAAGGTTGTTTGCTGTAAAATAAACTCTAATTTTTCTAACCCAATCTTTATTTTGAGGGATAAAAGTATATCCAAGAGTTAAATTATCAAGACGAATAAAACTTGCATCTTCAAGATAATAGCTATTTACAACTGGCGAATTTGAAAGTCCTGCAGCTTCGTCGTCTAATGCAGATGCAAGCACGTTTTCGTTTGGCAACCAAGTAGAGTTTCCATACATTAAGCGAGTTACATTAAGAACATCGTATCCATAAACGGCTCTAAAAGTGAATCCAAAATCTATATTTTTATAAATTGTAAACATATTTGATAATCCCATAGTAAAATCTGGTAATGCTTTTCCAACAACTCGTCGTTCTGCTTGGCTAACATCTCTTGTTACTCCACCTTCTTCGGTGTAGAATAAAAATGCTCCATCATCAGCAATACCTGCATATTCTGGCATATAGAAAGTTCCTATTTGATATCCGGGAGCTACAACTTGTGTCCAGTTTTCTTCTCCTACCAAACCTCTACCATTTAACCAACCTACTTTCATTAGTTCCCAATCGTATTTATCATCAGAAAGAGAAACAACTTCTTGAATATTTTTTGAGAAGGTATATAAACTTTTCCATTCAAAGTTTTTACGATTCATAACAAATGCCTGAAAGTTAAATTCATAACCTTTGTTATTGATTGTTCCTACGTTTGCATAAGTTCTGCTAACTGCGTTTGGTGGCACAGGAACAGAATATTCTGCAAGCAAATCATAAGTTGTTTTGTTATAATATTCAAACGAACCGCTTAATTTATTATTAAAAAATCCGTAGTCAAGTCCAATATTTACCTCTTTATTTTCTTCCCATTTCAAATCTGGGTTTGCATTGTGAGAAGCCTCAAAATTGATAGCATCTTCTCCTGTTTCTGGGTTTGGAGCAGTTCCGGCTGGTCCGTAAGAAATTATATCTAAATAGTTTCCAATTTCCTGATTACCAGAAAGTCCGTATCCTGCTCTAAATTTAAAATCGCTAATAAAATCTACGTTTTTCATAAAATTCTCTCGTTTCACATTCCAAGCTACCGAGCCTGATGGAAAAATACCCCATTCGTGATTGTCTCCAAACCGTGAGGAACCGTCTCTACGAACTGTTGCTGTTAGATAATATTTTGAATCAAAGTTATATACAGCTCTTCCAAAAAACGAGATTAATCTGTTTGAACCTTTGTATGAACCAATATCTCCAACGTTTACATTATTCAATACTCCAAGATTGTGTGATTGAACAAAATCTGAAAGTGGGTCTTTTCCTTGTGCCCATAATCCGTCATACATGTCTTCTTGAAAAGAATATCCTGCAATAATATCAAAATTATTTTTTCTAAATCCTTTTTTAAAGTTTAAAGTTGTTTCTGCAATTTTAGATTCAAAATTCCCATAACTTCTTCGTCCATAGCCTTCTGCAGTTCCACCTCTAACATAACTTGGCTCAAAATAAAATGATTCGTCGTCGTTTCTGGTGTAGCCAAAGTTTGCTCCCCAAACAAGTCCATCAATAATTGTGAAATCTGCTTTAAAATTACCAAGTAGTCTTTTTGCCGAACGCTCATTTTGTATTTGTTCTATAAGTGCAACTGGATTGTAATAATTAAAATCTCTTGAAGTTTCGTAAAAAGTTCCGTCTTCGTTGTAAATAGGGTCGGTGGGATTTCGTTGGAATGCTTGATAAAGAACATCGTTACTTCCATTGCTTCCGTAGCTAACATATTTATTTTCTTCTATTGTTGCAGCAAGGCTTGCGGCAAGCACAAGTCTGTTGTTTAACGCATTTTGAGAAATGTTCATTCTACCTATATCACGAGTTTTTTGGCTACCTTCTATAACACCTTTAAAATCGGTAT
>Ga0193956_1000489_pt1 | contig 18083 bp, 15 predicted proteins | sample BB_7_MG_FD_140358 | JGI IMG/M metagenome (GOLD analysis project Ga0193956, IMG submission 140358) | Microbial mat bacterial communities from the Broadkill River, Lewes, Delaware, United States - BB_7_MG | ecosystem: Environmental > Aquatic > Freshwater > River > Microbial mats | place: USA...
CGGTTCAAAGTATAACTTATCACTTGTATCGTAATCTGTACTAACAGTCTCTGGGTTACAGTTGTACATAATCGATTCAACATCCATATCTTTTAGAGCAAAAGATGAGTGTACACAGCAGTAATCAAACTCGATACCTTGACCGATTCGGTTAGGTCCACCACCAAGAATTAGAACTCTCTTCTTCTCTTTCTTATCCTCTTCTGGAGTCTCAAGTGGATTCTTCTCAACTGTACTGTAAAGGTAAGGTGTTAGAGCTTCAAATTCTGCTGAACAGGTATCAACTTCATTATATTGGTGAATAATTCCGTTAGATTTACGAGCATCACGAACAGCAGTCTCAGAAGTTCCGATGAGGTGAGCGATTCTACTATCAGAGAATCCGTGAGTCTTAGCTTCTCTTAATCTACTTTTATCCTCTAAAATAGATGAATTGATAGTTTTCTCAAAATCGATAATCTCTTTAATATGGTTTAAGAACCAAGGATCTATTTTTGATAGTTCAAATAGATCTTCTACTGAAAGCCCTTCACGGAATGCTTGACCAACATATAAGATTCTATCGCTGTTAGATCTTCTAACTTCGTGCTTAATAAAGTCAAGATCACCAGCAGAGACCTCATCAAAACCAGACAGACCAGTCTCTAAAGAGTAAAGAGCTTTCTGAATCGACTCTTTAAATGTTCGACCCATTGCCATAACTTCACCAACAGATTTCATTCCTGTTCCGAGTGTGCTATCAGCTTCTGGGAATTTTTCAAAAGTGAACCGTGGAATCTTTGTAACAACATAGTCGATTACAGGTTCAAAAGATGCTGGAGTTCCAGTAATATCATTCGTGATTTCATCAAGTGTGTAACCGACAGCAAGAAGAGTAGCAACTTTAGCAATCGGATAACCTGTCGCCTTACTTGCAAGTGCTGAAGATCGTGAAACTCTTGGATTCATTTCGATAACAGTCATTCGACCATCTTTAGGGTTAATTGAGAACTGAACATTACTACCACCAGTATCAACACCAATTTCACGAAGAATATCGAAAGATGCATTTCTCATATTTTGATACTCTTTATCTGTAAGAGTTAAGGCAGGAGCTACTGTAATTGAGTCACCTGTGTGAACTCCCATAGGATCGAGGTTTTCAATTGAACATACGATAATGCAGTTATCCTCTTTATCTCGAATAACCTCCATTTCATACTCTTTCCAACCGAGTAGTGACTCCTCAATAAGAATCTCATTAATTGGACTCTCTTCAAGCCCTCTCTGTGCTAAGTTTTTAAACTCTTCAATATTGTAGGCGACACCACTACCACCACCTGCAAGTGTGAATGATGCTCTAATAATTAGTGGAAAACCGATCTCTTCTGTAACTTTCAGAGCCTCATCAAGATTGTAAGCATATCGGCTAATTGGTAGATCCATTCCGATCTTAATCATAGCCTTTTTAAACTTCTGTCGATCCTCACCTTTTTTAATAGCTTCAGGATCAGCACCAAGGAACTCAACACCGTTAAGCATACCTTTATCGTGCATACTCATAGCTACATTTAGAGCAGTCTGACCACCCATTGTAGGAAGAATAGCATCAACACTCTCTTTCTCAATAATTTGAGCTATAACATTCTCTTCAATCGGTTCAATATATGTTCTATCAGCAAACTCAGGGTCTGTCATAATCGTAGCAGGATTTGAGTTTACAAGTACAACACGATAACCGAGACTCTTTAGAGTCTTAACAGCTTGTGTTCCAGAGTAGTCAAATTCAGAAGCCTGTCCAATAACAATTGGTCCAGACCCGATAAGTAGAATAGTCTTTATATCCGTTCTTTTTGGCATCTATATTCCTCTTCAATCTTTATATGGGAATTATAGGGAAAATTGGGTAAAGAGTTAATAGATAGTTGCTAAGTTTGTAAAAATTAAAGTTACTTAAATTGAATCTAATACCAATCTAAGATAAAAACTATTTATATTAGTATTGGTATTAGAACCAGATATTATCAATTAACCGAGTAGTACCAATTTTTACAGCAACAAGTAAAATAGAGTTACCAATCTCAATTTCAGATATAGAGTTAAATTTCGAATTAACAATCTCAATATATTCAACATCTAAATCTTTATAGATCTCATTAACTCTTCTAACAAGAGTCTTTACATCTCTCTCTCCAGCTATAACAAGTCGTGAAGCCTCCTCTATCCCTTTTGGAATCGTTCCTGCTAAAAGTCGTTCACTATCAGAGAGATAACGGTTTCTACTACTTAGAGCTAAACCATCACTATCACGGACAATATCGATTGGAACAATATCAATAGGAATAAATAGATTATCTACCATCTGCTGAATTAGTGAGAGCTGTTGAGCATCTTTTTTGCCAAAATAAGCTCGATGAGGTTGAACAATATTGAAAAGTTTTAGAACAACTTGTAGAACACCGTTAAAGTGATCAGGTCGTCGAGAACCTTCAAGTATATAGCCACCAACTTTAGGGGCTAAAATCTGTACCTCATCACTGCTACCATAGATCTCATCAATATTTGGGAAAAATATGTAATCGACTCCACTTCTTAAAGCGATCTCTCGATCTGCTTCAAAAGTTCGTGGATATTTTGAGAGATCTTCACCCTTTAAAAACTGTGTAGGATTTACAAAGATAGAGAGAACAACAGTTCTATTCTCCTCTCTTGCTCTATCGATAAGTGCTTTATGTCCACGGTGTAAAGCTCCCATTGTAGGTACAAAACCGACATCACTTTTCCCGTTTAGTTCGGCTCTTAGCTCTTTAACACTCTCTATTACTTTCAATTACAGTCCAACTCTTTTAAGTTCGATTTTATGACCTTTAACAGCAACAACTTCAACTTCAAGCTTCTCACCAACTGATAGAACATCTTCAACAGAATTTACTCTACCTTTTGAGATTTTTGAGATGTGAAGAAGGCCATCACCACCTAATGGAAGATCAATAAATGCACCAAATTTAGTCATACTCTTTACAGCACCTGTGAATCTCATACCTTGAGAGTAGATGTCACTCGGTTTTCTATCATCAGCAATTCTCTTAATCTCAGCAGTTGCATCTTTAACATTTTGAGACTTTCTACCAACAACACGAATTCCACCATTTTCACGATCAATATCGACTTTAACATCAAAGTTATCTACGATACCTTTAATAGTCTTTCCACCTTGACCAAGAACATCAACAACTTTTTTAGTGCTGATTTTAAACTCTTCAACTTTTGGAAGAATATCACGATTAACAACGATATTAGACTCTGCCTCTTCCATAATTCCAAGAATGTGTGAACGAGCATCTTTCGCCTGATTTAGAGCTTCAGCTAAAACTTCTGGAGAGATTCCACCAAGTTTAATATCCATCTGTAAAGCAGTGATTCCCTCTCTCGGTCCAGCTACTTTAAAGTCCATATCACCATCGTGATCTTCAAGACCCATAATATCTGTTAATACAGCATACTTATCATCTTCTGTAATCATACCCATCGCAACACCTGCAATAAGTCCACTTGTCGCTTGACCACCAGCTCGTAGTGCTAAACTACCACCACAAACAGTTGCCATTGATGATGAACCGTTAGACTCAAGAATTTCACTTACAAGACGAACTGTAAAGCCCTCTTGCTCTTTTAGACTCGCATCTAAAGCTCTCTTTGCAAGGTTTCCGTGTCCAAGCTCTCTACGACCAACAGGACGGATTCTACTCGCTTCACCTACTGAGAATCCAGGGAAGTTGTAGTGAACCATAAACGACTCAAACTGTGGTGCGATACCTTCTGAAAGCTCTTCAAACATCTGACCATCTTCAGTTGTACCCATTGTTAATGTTACAAGTGCTTGAGTCTGACCTCGTGTAAATAGACAAGAGCCGTGAACTTTTGGAAGAACATTTGTCTCAATTGTGATAGGTCTAACATCTCTAATTCCACGACCATCAGCACGAACACCATCATTAAGAACCATAGCTCTCATAATAACTTTTTTACGAGCCTGTAACACTTCAAGAACTGTTTTCTCTTCCCACTCTTCTGGAGTATCTTCACGACCAACAATCTCACGAGCGATATTTACAAGAATCATAGCTCTCTCACTCTGTGCAAGTTGAGTTAAAGACTCTTTAAGTGCTTCAGAGTAGTTCTCTTCTACAAACTTCTCAAGACCTTCAGGAAGCTCTTTCTCAACAAGTTTAAGCTCTAAACTCTCCCTTGCAACTTTGTCAAACTCCTCTTCATATTTAGAGTTCATTGCTGATAGAGTCTCTGATGCTAAATTAAGTGCTTCGATGAGGTCAGCCTCAGGAAGTGCATTCTCAACTCTAAGTTCACCCTCTGTCTTACCGATTGATCTCATCTCAATCATTAGAAGTTCACTCTTTGAACCTGCAACAAATAGATCAAGAGTGGATTTACTCTTCTCATCAGCTGTTGGATTTACAATAAACTGATTATCAATTCTACCGATACGAACAGCAGAGATAGATTTTCTAACTGGTAAGTTTGAAACATATAGAGCAGATGAAGCAGACTTAAGTGCTAAAGCTTGTAGATCAGCATTCTCATCAGCAGATAGAACATAAACAGTAAGTTGAACTGGATAGTTAAAACCTTTAGGAAATAGAGGTCTAATAGCTCTATCAACAACACGACTTGTTAAAGTCTCAAAGTCACTCGGTTTTCCCTCTCTCTTGATATATCCACCAGGAATCTTTCCAACAGAGTATGATTTCTCAATATACTGAACTGTTAAAGGTAGGAAGTCATCATCACTACCACCAAGCTCATCAACTGTTACAGTTGCAAGAAGAACCGTTTCGCCCTCTTGTACCCAAGCTGAACCGTTAGCCTGTTTCGCTATCTCATTCAGTTTATAAATTTCACTACTTTTCTCAAATGGAATCTCAATTGCCATTTTTTTCCTTTGTAATCATTATCTTTAATTTCTATTCTCTATATTTTATAACTCTATTTTTTAGTAGAGGCTTTTTGCAACCGACTGTGTTCGGCTCTCTCTAATAACATTTACAACAATCTCACCAGGGAACTTCTCAACTTTCTCCTCTATCTCTTTAGCGATCTGCTTAGATAGAAGTGAAGCCTCCTCATCGCTAATTAGCATTGAGTTCACAATTACTCGAAGTTCTCTACCAGAGTTTACAGCATAAGCCGTTTTGATCCCTTTCTGTTCGATAGCGATCTCTTCAATCTGTTTAACCCGTTTTAGTGAGTGTTCAAGAACCTCTCTTCTCGCCCCTGGACGACCTGCTGATAACTTATCGGCTGTACAGACAGCAGCAACTTCAACAGTCTTAGCCTCTTCATACTCGTGATGGGCATAGACTGCATTAATAACGACTTCATCTTCACCATACTTTTTACAGATAGCTGCACCTAAATCGACGTGGTTTCCACCATTTTCGTGAGTAAGAGCCTTTCCAATATCGTGAAGAAGTCCAGCACGACGAGCAAGAATCTCATCTCCACCCATCTCTGCTGTCATAATTCCAGCAAGGTATGCGACTTCAACAGAGTGAGCAAGAGCATTCTGTCCATAACTTGCACGAAACTTCAGTTTACCAACAAGCTTTACAAGATCTAAGTGCATATTAGCGATACCGAGTTCCATAAGGACATTTTGTCCCTCTTTCTCAATATCCCGTTCAAACTCTTTCTGAACTTTCTCATAGATCTCTTCAATCCGTGCAGGTTGAATCCGACCATCATCGATAAGCATCTCAAGAGTCTTAACTGCTATTGCTCGTCGATAAAGGTTAAACGAGCTTAAAGTTATAGTTCTTGGTGTTCCATCAACAATAATATCCACTCCAAGAATCTGCTCAAGTCGTTTAATATTACGACCCTCTTTACCGATAATTCGACCTTTTATATCATCACTCTGAAGCTTAATTGTATTTACAAGTCTCTCTGCTGAGAACTCACCTGCAAAACGGGTTGTAGCTTGAGCAATAATATAGAAAGCTCTCTTTTCAGCCTCTTCAATAGCCTCTTTCTCATACTTTCGAATAATATGAGCTATCTCACTTTTAGAGTCTTCCTCAATCTTATTAAGAAGAATCTCTTTGGCTTCACTCTTTGTAAGTCCAGCACTATTCTCAAGAAGTTTAATCGTATCATCTATCTTTGATTGATACTCTTTTTTTAATTTGTTTATAAAAGCTCTATCTTTATCAAGCTCTTTAACATCTTTCTTGAATCGCCGTTCTCGTTCTCGAAGTTCACCTTGTAACTTAATACTATTATCTTCGACTGTTCTTTTATGTTTAAGCTCATACTCTTTTGCCTTTATTTTGGCATCTTTTAAAGAGTATTCAGCCTCTTTCTCAATACTTTTAGCTTTAGCTTTAGCCTGTTTAATATAGATATGGCTACTATTTTTAGATAGTCGCTTTCCTATAGATAGCCCAAGCAGACCACTAAGTAGAGAGATTGCACCCCCTATAATTAGGAGTTCTATTGGTATCTCTGATAGCATAACTTCTTGAATCCTCGATTTTTAGAAATTTATCAAATGTGATATAATAGTTTGCCTTAATATCGTGTTGTTGAGTAATACGATAAGAAGATATGCAACTTTTTAACTCTACGAAAATTAAAAGTGGACGATTATTAAGAGTCTGGTAGAAGCGATCATACATACCTTTGCCGAAACCAACTCTTCTAAAATCACTATCCATACCTATAATAGGAACAACTATAATATCAACCTTATCAATTTTCACTCTACTGAGACTACTCTCATAGACACCGAAACTGCTCTTTTTTAGAGGTAGACGGAATTTTACCATTTTAAAGCTAATTCCATTTATAAATGGGACATATATATTTTTTTTAGCTCTTTTAAGTTTTGTAGTTAATCTTCTTAAATCGGCTTCAAAAGATAGAGGCAGATAGAATAGAATAGATTTAGCTTTATGATTATCGATTATCTGCTCAACTCTTTGTGAAACTTTCTGACTATAAACTCTTCTATCTCGAATAGAGAGACCTTTTAACTCTTTAATACACTTCTTTCTAAATTCACTCTTTGTCAATATTCTCTTCTTCGAATTTTCCTGAAATAGTATCAAAGTTTTCAATATCTTTTTTTGCACTTTGGTAGAATTATAAAAAGAGATTTCTTAAAGGGAAAATATTTGTCATTAGATAAGAATGAAGCAGAAGCTTTTTTAAAGAGTGGTAAGAGTCATAAAGAGTCAGGAAAAAATGAGTTAGCAATTGCTGATTACACCAAAGCTATTGAGCTTAATCCTGATTATGAAGAAGCTTATGTTAGTCGTGGAACTATTTATGGTGAGTTAGGGCAGAACGATTTAGCAATTGCTGATTTAAATAGAGCGATTGAACTTAATCCAGAGAATGGAGAAGCATACTTTTTCCGTGGAAACACCTACAATAATCTTAGAAAGCTCGATTTAGCAGTTGCTGATTACACCAAAACAATAGAGATTGTTCCAACTGACCTTGGTGTCTATATCAATCGTGGAAATGCTTATGATGATTTGGGAGAGAATAAATTAGCAGTTGCTGATTATACTAAAGCTATTGAGATTAACCCTGATGAACCAAGTACATACTTTAATCGTGGAGTTATCTACAACAAACTGGGTGAACTTGAGTTAGCTATTGCTGACTATACTAAACTTATTGAGATTACTCAAAGTTTTGTAAGTGCATACATTAATCGTGGTGTCTCATATTTACAGTTAGGAGATAATCAAAAAGCAAAAGAAGATGCAATTAAAGCTTCTGAACTTGGAGATAACTCTTTTCTAAATGGAATGAAACAAGAAGGTTTAATTTAGTATTTTCAGACTTTTATCCCGTAGGGATACATGCTTCTATAAATAATTATAAATATGTAGAAAGAGAGGGCTAATTAAAGCCCCCTTTATAAGAAGTTGGCTTCTATTTACTTTGCAGTAAATTCAATAATAGCCATTGGAGCAGCATCACCACGACGAGTTCTTGTTTTAATAACTCTTGTGTACCCTCCATTTACACCAATATATTTAGGTGCAACTTCGTTTAATAGTTTTTTTGTAGTCTCTTTATCTTGAAGCTCAGAGAAAATAGCTCTGTGAGCATTAAAGTCATTTACTCTTGCTTTTGTTACAAGCTTCTCAATATGACTCTTAAGTGTTTTTGCTTTTGCTACAGTCGTCTCAATTCGACCCTCATTGATAATAGCAATAGCAAGGTTTTTAAGTAGAGCTTTTCTATGAGAACTTGTTCTATTTAACTTTCTATAACCGTGCTTATGTCTCATTCGAGTTCCTTACTGCTTTATTTTCTCTTTAAACTGATCGATAACTTCTGCCGAGAACTTCTCAACAACTTCACTACCTAAGCCCTCTTTTTCAAGACTGATCTTAAGCTCTTCAATCGACTTTTTACCGAGGTTCTTAGTCTCTTCAAGCTGTTTATCATTTAGTAGTGCAACTTCACCAACATATTTGTAACCAGCTTTAGAGAGAGAGTTAATGATTCTTAAAGGTAGACCGAAATCTTTAATCTCTGTAAATAGTAGAGCAAGATTTCTCTCATCTTCTTTAGTCAGTTCACCACTGCTTTTTGCTGGAGTGTTGCTAACATTTTTACTACTTTTTGTAGCTGTAACAACAGTAGCACCACTACTCTCTTTCTCCTCTTTATCTACCTGCTTATCTTCATCACTGAAAGAGAAGATAGATAGCTGATCTTGGAAAACTGAAAGGCTGTTTTCAAATGCCTCTACAGGTGTTATCTGACCATCTGTAACTATATTGAATATAATCTGTTCAAAGTTAGGATTATCATCAACAAGTACATTTTCAATTTTATAAGTAGCCTTTCTTACAGGTGTAAAGTAGGCATCAAGAGGAATATAACCCTCCTCTTGTGGAATATCTTCTCTAATCTCTTCACTTGGAACATAACCTATTCCACGATAGATAATTAGAGTCATATTGAGATTTCCGTCTTCATTGATAGAAGCAAGGAAATTGTTTGGAGTAACAATTTCTACTTGATCATTTTCAAGATCTGAACCAGTAATCTCTTTTGGACCTTTAAACGAGTACTTAATCTCTGCTTTTTCTACACCATCTTTTAATTTAAAACGGATTGACTTCAGGTTGATAATAAGCTCTGAAACATCTTCAAGCATACCTGAGATGTTATCAAACTCGTGTGAAGCACCTTCCACTTTTACAGCTACTGGTGCATATCCGATAGAGCTACTAAAAAGCAGTCTTCGGAGAGGGTGAGCAACAGAGATACCATAACCCATCTCAAAAGGAGAGACTCTTAGGTTTATCTCTGTTGGGCTTACCTTGTCAATATCAAACTTGTTTGGAGTCAATGGAGCAGTCTTAATTTTTCTCATCTAAAAAGTCCCTTCTATTCTATTACTTAGAGTATAGCTCAACGATTAGTCGTTCTTCAACTGGAATATTAATCTCAGCTCTCTCAGGGTATCTACTGAATACACCAAAAACTTTAGCTTGATCAACATCAACCCACTCAACTAAACCAGTCTGTTTTGTTAATTCGATGCTCTTCTGAACTTGAACATTGTTCTTTGTAGCCTCTTTAACTTCAACTTTTTGACCAGTTTTTACTCTGTATGAAGGAATATTAACTCTCTGTCCATCAACAAGGATATGACCGTGTGTTACAGCTTGTCTTGCACCATTTCGAGTTGAAGCAAATCCCATTCTGTAAACAACATTGTCAAGTCTTCTCTCAAGTAGACTGATAAGGTTTTCCCCTGTGTTTCCACTCATACCGTTAGCATCTTTGAATAGTCTTCTGAACTGTTTCTCAGATAAACCATACATAAATTTTGCTTTCTGCTTTTCAGCAAGTTGTAGACCATACTCAGAGATTTTACCTCTTCTCTGACCGTGCTGACCAGGAGCATAAGGTCGTTTCTCTAAAGCAGACTTTCCAGCGAGTCTTCTCTCACCTTTAAGTCCTAAACTAACACCAAATCTTCTTTCAATTTTCTCTACAGGACCTCTATATCTTGCCATCTAAACTCCCTTATACTCTTCTTCTTTTTGGAGGTCTACAACCATTATGTGGTAAAGGAGTAACATCTTTAATAAATGAAACTCTAACACCCTCTGTTGCACCAACAGATTTAACAGCTGTTTCTCGTCCACTTCCTGGACCTTGAACCTTAATCCCAACTTCTCTAAGACCGTGCTCTTTTGCTTTAGTCATAGCATCATCAACAGCCTGCTGTGCAGCAAACGGAGTAGATTTCTTACTACCTTTGAAGTTTAGTGAACCAGCACTACTCCAAGATACAACATTACCCATCTCATCTGTTACAGTTACAGTTGTGTTGTTGAAAGTAGCAGTGATGTGAACAATACCTTTTCCAATACTCTTTTTAACTTTTTTACGAGTTTTTTTAGTTACTTTTGCCATCACTTATCCCCTATTTTGCTGCTGCACCAACAGTCTTTTTCTTACCTTTTCGAGTTCTTGCATTAGTTTTAGTCTTCTGCCCTCTAACTGGTAAGCCTTTTCTGTGTCTTAAACCTCTATAACTACCTAACTCCATAAGAGCTTTGATATCCATAGCAACTTTTTTACGAAGATCACCCTCTACGAGAGCCTCACCATTTCTGATAATTTTAGTGATTGTAGCCACTTCATCTTCATTTAATTCATAAACTCTCTTATCTAAAGAGATGTTAGCTTCTGCTAAGATCTTTCTTGATGTATGATCACCAATTCCATAGATGTATGTTAGAGCAAACTCTACTCTCTTCTTTTTAGGTAAATCTACCCCAGCAATCCTTGCCATCTACTATCCTTGTCTCTGTTTATGTTTTGGGTTTTCACAGATAACTCTTACTACCCCTTTTCTCTTGATAACTTTACATTTATCGCACATCGGCTTAACTGATGCTCTTACTTTCATTTCAAACCCTGTAAAATTGGAGTGTAATCTCAACTATAATATTTAAAGCTTTTAGGTTTAATGGACAATTTCTAACTAAACCAGTATTCAAATAATCCAAAAAGTTTTTAGCTTACTTAAATCCTCTTCCATTGTAGCTCAAGCTTCTCTAAGAAAAGAAACCGTGAGATTATACACGGAACTATATAAGAACAATCTTATATTTTATATATTAATCTATTATTGAGGTCTATCTGTTACAAAAAGAGCTAAACCTTTAGAAGATTTTAAACAATTTGGTAGAATCATTTTTATGAAAATAGAAAAACAGAGAATAGGGGGGACTCTCTTCAAGCTCTCTCTAATAACAATAGTTACAACTCTGCTTCTTACTGGAGCAGAAGATATTCCTGCAGGTGGAGATTTTGTAGTAGAAGATGATAGTAAGGATTTTCAACTTATCTATTCAAAAGATTATGAAGCCTACTCAAAGACTCTTAAAAGTGAACTTCAATCACTATTTCAACTATACGGCAACTCTTTTGGGCATAAACCAGAAAGAGTTTACTCAATTCTTGCATCTTCGAATGATCAGATAAACAACGGCTATGCAACAATATTGCCATTTAATAAGTTTATGCTCTTTAATGGTGGTAGTGGACGAATTGACTACTTCTCATCACCATCGTGGGTAAAATCACTTCTATCTCACGAGATAGCACATACTCATCAACTATCAGCACAGGACTCTACAAGTAGAAGTTTTAGTACAGTTTTTGGAAACTCTCTCTTCTCACCTTTTGTTCTGCCATTTGTTTTTCCAAATGCTACTTTGCCAGACTTTATTCTTGAGGGTAACTCAATTATGAATGAGTCTACTGTCGGGAATGGAGGTCGTCTATATAGTGGACACCACAAAGCTATGTTTCTCGCTTTATATCCAAAGATCGATAAGAGTCGAGCGATAAACAACCATTTAAGTTTCCCCTTTATGGGTGAAAAGTATGTTGTTGGATCTTACTTTACACTCTTTCTTGTAAATAGAGATGGAATTGATAAAGTCAATAGATTCTTTAAACACCACTCGATACACAACATAAACCCTTTTTTACTCAATAGAAGTTTTAAAGAGTATTTTGGAAAAAGCTTTGATTCACTTTTTGAAGAGTTTCTACTCTATTACAGTGAAGAGAGTCGAAAATTTAGGCTTCAAAATGGAGAAAAGATCGGTAGTTCAGAGGGGCTTTTTAATATCTCAAAAAGTAAAAATGGTATATATCTAATTGAATCAAAAGATTTTCAGCAATCAACATTTTTTGAGTATAACGGTTCTAAAAGAGTTGAAAAAGGGATAATTGATGGAAGTAGAATATTTGATGTTAATGGTGAAGTTCTATCTACAAGAAGTGGATATGTTGGTGTAAACAGGCTTCAATATGGACTTTGGAGTGGTGAAAATAGCTTCAAAAAGTGGTCTTTATCAAAAAACTATTTTGATTACCAAGATAATAAGTGGCTCTACTTTGATGTAAATAGCTCATTTTCAAGAGCAAAACTTTTTAGAGATGAACTGTTTATTGATGAGGTCGATTCTTCACCGATGTTTGGAAAAGATGGTTCAGTTCTCTATTTTAAAAATAGTGGTGACAGTAGAACTCTATATAGAGATGGAAATAAAGTTACAGCTTTTAAAGGCTATTACTCAAAACTGGTTGGAGAAGATAGCCATGGAAATATATACTTTTTAGCATCCTCTACTTACGGTTCAACACTTTTTAGGACTGATGATAGTGGTAAAATTGAGAGAGTCTTAAAAGGTGATAACCTCATCTGTGGACGACTATTAAACGATAATAGAGCTGTTTTAACAGCTATTGAGAGTGATATGTATAGCTATATCGTTGTAGATCTAAAGAGTGGCTGGATAGAGAGACCACATTTTAGCCCTCTACCTATTCAGAAGCTATCCAATATAGAAGCTAAAAAAGATAATAACTCAAAAGAGTACAGAGAGTTTTCAAATCTACACTATTCACAACTTAGTTTTGCATATTCTGAACTATATTCAAATCTAAATATTCTTTTTAATGATCCCGTTGGTTGGAACTCTCTATCTTTAATGTATCAGAGAGATGATAGAGATAACATCTTCTCAATAGGTTACAGTAATAGAAAAAACTATGACATTAATTTAAATTTTGGAATAGGAGATAGAAACTCTATTAATATAGGTACAGTTATTCCTTTAAGTATGGTAGGTTTTACAAGAAGCTATTTAGGTGCTGATTATCTCTATGAAGAGAGAAAAAGTCCACTATTTGATGATAAGATTGATAGTGCTGTATCTCTCTATTACAGCAATCTCTATACAAAAAGTTTTCCATACTCCCTCTATCTCTCAAAACAGAGTAGTTATCAGTTCTCTTATAGAAATGAAGATAGCTCAAATAATATAAGTGGACTATATAGATGGAGTAGAGATATTGGAGGAGGTTTTTATCTATCGGCAGGAGGAGATATAAGAGCCGATCTATCTGGAAATAGAGGTGTAATGATTACTGATAGTCAATATGAAAATAGTAGAGATAGAATATCTCTCTATCTTGCTGGATTACAGTTTGATGCCCAAGTAAACTCCTTATATGGAGCTACTTTTGGAGTATCTAAAGTGTTTGATTTTAGCTTTTACTCTTTCTCTATACCTCTATCACTTAGAAGAGAGGCAATCTCTTTAACTCACAAAGCGATTGCTTATGAAAAGGAGTCTGGTTCTAAATTCAAAGATATTCAAGAGACTGCTATTGAGACAACTCTTGAACTATTAATAGGACATAAAGTTGCTATACCATTTAATTTTTCACTTAGAAAAAATTCTCAAAGTGGTTCATCTATACAGTTTGGATTAGAGGGAGTATTTTAAGAATATAAATATAAGGAACAGCTAAAAACTGTTCCCCTGTAAGTTACTTTTTTGTTTTAAGATGAAAGAAGTATAAGACTGAAATAGCCATTATGATCGCAATAGGTAGTACAAACTGCCAATGCTCTTTTGCAAAATGGACAACTTTTAAGATCTCTTCACCAAAGATATTTGCAAGAACAATAGTTATACTTGCCCAGACAAATGCACTTATAAGATTTATAATTGCAAATGTTCTTGAACTATATTTTGTTAAACCGATAGCCATCGGAATAACTGTTCTAAGCCCATACATATACCGTTGAATAAAGATTATCATCCAGCCATACCGTTTTAGTAATAGGGTAGCAAATGCAAACTTTCTTCTCTGTGAAACAAGTTTACTATGTATCATCTTTCTGTTGTATCTGCCTATATAGAAGTAGAGCTGATCTCCAGCAAAACCTCCAAGCCCTGCCACTGTAATAGCTGTAAATAGCTCCATATCTCCTGTATGAACCATTACACCAGCCATAACAAGACCAGTTTCACCCTCCATCATACTCCAGATAAAGAGAATTACATATCCATACTCACGAAGCCACTCAATAAAAGTCTGTTCCATTAAAAAATCTATCCTTTAAAATCAATCTATTACATAAAACTTGTATAACCGATATATTGTAAATTCTCTTTCATACTCTCTATTTTTTTGGTTGTAAATACCATTCCATTGCTCTCAGCAAACTCAAAAATATCGTCTAAGACTTTCTCAAGTTTATGTCTTGTTCCGTGGAATTTTGGTAGAACTTTCATCTTAATAGCGAGGTCAAATGCCTCATTTCCATCAGAGAATTGAAAAATCGAATTTTCTGAGTTATAGACAAATGAGATCACCTCATCAAAGACACGATAACCGAACTTTAAACTATCAGGAAGTAGACTATTTAGATATTGAAGATCATCGTGATAACGACCTGCTATCTCAAGAAACTCCTCATCTTTTATTATTGATGTGTAATCGCCACTATTTATAAAGTCTCTCTTTAGCTCTTTTTTAAACTCTGTTGATAAATTTGTATATTCATTACTCTCTTCAATATACTTTACATAGTCCCCAAAATTTTGAACATTAAACTCAATTGTAAAAGCTCTATCAAGAACTTTTGGAGAGAACATATTTGTAGTCTCATCAATATTTACACTTCCAACAAAATAGATATTTGAAGATAGTCGAAGCTCTTTAGGAACACCTTGCTGTTTAACCTTTTCACTATCGCTATTGTGGAGCTTTATCGTCTCTTTTGTGAATCCTTTATCATCTCTACTACTCTCAAGTATAGATAAAAAATCTGAAAAGTAGTATTCAACTCTTGCAAGATTCATCTCATCAAAAAGTACAAAATATGGATTTTTTACATCATCTTGAGCTTTTAAAATAAGTTCGAGTAGTTGTGTTGATTGATACTCATCTGATAGAGGATTATAGAAGCCTAAAAGTGATTTACTATCTTTAAAGTCTGGTCTTACTGGAATAAATGCTGAATTTCCATCTCGATTAAAGCTTTTTACAAACTTCTCAAAAATCTTTGTCTTTCCAATTCCACTAATACCTGCAAGTATTACAAAACCTTTTGTTTTTAATCCATTATAAAAAGATGCTTTTGTCTCATTTGATAGGTATAGACCACTAAATATTTTATTGAAATCGATTCTATTCTGACTTAAATTTGTTGTATCTATTTTTGATAATTTATCTTGAATATTATTTATATCTCCACCACTTTCAGAGTAGACAAAATCCTGTTTTTTTTCTAAAACTGCTGGAAACTGTTTTGATATCTCTTGAAATTTTAGTTTTGCATCATCAATATTATCGTAGACAAAACTCTCTCTCTTTAGAAATGTTTTTAGACTATTTAAAATATCTCGTAATCTCTTATCTACAACATTTACATCATTTACATTAAATGAGATCTCTATCTGTTTATCACTATTTAACTTTACATCTATTACGAAGTATTGTGAGTGATACCAGTCAGCTTTATTTGGAGCCATCCATAAGTTATCTGGAGCTATTTTTCTAACAATTGTTAAATATTTTCTCTTTAAACCCTCTATATAGTTCTCAAACTCTTCTATTGATAACATCAATTAAAATCCTTTGCCTGTTAATTAATTAATAAGTTTTTTAAATTCAGTGAGATGTAGCCGATACCGTCTTGAGAAAATAGCTCTCTAAGTCCATTTATTGGTCTAATTTCTCCATTTTGAGAGAATAGTTCCCCCTCTTCTCTATCTCCAATTGTGATAGCAACTGCAGAATTGAGACCTAATCCATCTCTATAATAGTGCATATTCTTAAGAATATCGGTTCTGCTTTTTTGATTAAAAACCCTAAATTTAGCATCAACAACAAACTTTCTATTACCGAGTAGTTTACCCATCTCAATATAGAAGTCTGGTCTAAACTTTATTCCTGAGTATGATGAAAATACAGCTTGATAACTAACTTTTACACCACTTTTAAAGATAATAGTAATCTTCTCATACTTCTCTTTCTCAATCCTAAGATTGTTCTCAATCTCCGTAGTATCAATAACTCCAAAGTGATCAATAAGTTTTATAAGAACATAATATTCCCATATTGTTGATATATCTTTAAGAGATATAGCATTCTCAAGAGAGTTAAATAGTGAGGGCTTAAATGATAGATATAGTCTGTTATATATATCAAAAAGCTCTCTATAACCGTCTCTTTTTAATAGAACTTGTGAGTTGTATGGAAATAGAGTCATCTCATCAATCTCATCAAATGGAATAGTAGAGAAAATCTCATCAATATGATCTTGTAATCCCCGTATCTGCATTCTCTGAACTGGAGTATCTTCTGTAAACTTAACAAGCTTATCGAGTATAATTAGTAACTCTTGTAGAAAATGTTTAATAAAACTGTTCTCTATTGTGTTAAGAGTCTCAATGTTTTTATACTGTAAAACTTCTATCGGCTTAAGAGGATCATTATCGTGCCAGTTTTGAGGATTGTGAATTATATCCTCTATAACTTTGTCATCAATTGCAGAAATAGTTGAAAAGTCACCATAAAAGCTACTCTCTTTTAATGCTCGATACGGCTGTTTACCGATGAGGTAGAGTGCATACTCTATGGAATCTCTATTTTTTAGAATAGTATTTAGTTGAAAAATTAGACTCTGATTTAAAGTATATTCACCAAGACCAAACTTAGTTGGAAAAAGCTGAAAAAGTATCTCATCATCAAAATAGTTTAATATCTGTCCAAATAGGTTTGTAAATAGCTGTTTGTAGGAGTCTTCATCAAGTTGTAGAAGTAAATGGAGTTTTTCAGGAATATATAGATCATCACCAATATATCCACAGAAATCTTTTAAAATAAATCTATCTCCATTTACAATAGAGAGTTTCTCCCTGTTTTGAAGATTCTCTATATAGAGTCTACTATCTTCAATCTGAAACTCATCTCTACCTGTAAAGTATTTAACCATCTATATCTTTAGCTCGTAAGAGTCTTTAAACAGCTCTTCAACACTATCTTTATGTTCGTGATGATTATCTTCTTTTATCTCTATGTCTGCCATATTCAACTCTTCAACTCTTCTATCCTTTTCTCTCTCTCTACTATTTTGAGAAGTGCTACTCTCATCTTTTTTCTGTTCAAGTGCAAACTTATCAAGAACAGTAACCCCACTATCACTCTGAAGAAGAAGGTATCTACGACTTTTATACTGAAGCATAGTTACTTTACCAATAGATAACTGATCTTCAAAGATAACTCTACTATGCTGTCCAGTTGTGGAGGCTTCACTCTTAATTTTAGGTTCAACTGATGGAGGAGGACTAAAATCTCTCTCTTTGATTCTCCCATCTCTATCAATATCACTCATAATCTGCTCAAAGCTATCTTCCTCTTTAGCTTCTATATTTTTGGCAACTTTCGGTTTTTTGATAATAGGATTTTCAGGTTGTGCAAAAATATTATCAGGAACTTTAGGAATAGTAGGCTCTTTTTGCCTCTTTTTTATTCCACCAGAAAAAGGGATATCACTATTATTTAGAGAGTTCATTAGTTGAAGCTCTTTCTCTTTCTTTGAACTCTTAGCATCACTACTTTTAAACTTCTCAAACCAACTTGCATTTATATCTGAAAGCTCAGCTGACTCTTCTATAAAATCCCGTTTCTTATCAACTCTTCTCTTTATAAATAGTAGAAAA
>Ga0193956_1000494_pt1 | contig 17987 bp, 12 predicted proteins | sample BB_7_MG_FD_140358 | JGI IMG/M metagenome (GOLD analysis project Ga0193956, IMG submission 140358) | Microbial mat bacterial communities from the Broadkill River, Lewes, Delaware, United States - BB_7_MG | ecosystem: Environmental > Aquatic > Freshwater > River > Microbial mats | place: USA...
ATAATTTGTTCAAAATCTTGTGATAATTTTGTAGTAGTTACATCAAGTCCTGCTCTTGGTGGGTCTAAGAAAATTGTACTAAAGTTATAATCATCAAGATTTATATCTTTTAACCGTGTAAATGCTCGTACTTTATTTCTAGCTTCTACAAACTCTTCGCTACTCATTCTTATAAAGTCAATATTTTCTATACTATTTAAGGCACAGTTTTGTCTTGCTGAATTTATAGATGTTTTGCTTATCTCAGTAGCTAATACTTTATCAAATCTTTTTGAAAGAGGAATCGTAAAATTTCCACCACCACAGTATAATTCACATAAATCATCTTTAGGGTTAATATTATCCAAAACCCACTCTATCATTTTGATATTTACTTTTTGATTTGGTTGTGTAAACCCACCCTCTTTATACATAAAGTGAAAATCATCACCTTGTATATTTAAAGTTTCTTCTATACAATCTGTAGTTAATACAACTTTTTGTTTTCTACTTCTACCTATGATTTTAATACCAAACTTCTCTTCAAGTTTTTTGGCCAATGGATTCCATTTTTCATCTAATTTTCTATGATAGATTAAAGTTACTAACATATCTTTTATAGTAGAACTTAAAAACTCTATACTAAAAAGCTTGTATTGTAGTTCTAACTCTTTTGATAATTCAGCAAGTAAATCATCCATGATATTTGAAATAGTAGGACTAACTATACTACAGTTATCAATCAATAGTGTATTTTTTTCTACATCATTCATAGCATAGTTAAGAGTAACACTATCATCTTCATGAAAAGTTTTCCAGATTCGAAACTCTGCTCGGTTTCTAAAAGCACCATCATCACTTTTGATAATACTTATATCATCTTCCCAAAAATTTTTAAATCTTTCTTTTTCTTTATCTATTTTTATATTTAATTGTTCCTCATAAGTTTTTCCACCAAGAGTACAACTACCACATTTTCCAAAATAATCACAATTCATCTATTTTCCTATATTCTAATTGCCGTATTATACATATATGAGCTTTAATATTTGGTACATCAAGATTTTTTTCTTTTCATAATCAAATATATAAAAAATGGTGCACCAACAAAAGAAGTTACAACACCAATAGGGACATCAGAAACCGTCCCAATATTCCTAGCTAGCATATCACAAAATACTAAAAATACTCCTCCATAAAAAAATATAGGCAAGATAAGTTGGTCTGAACTTTTTCGCATAATAGTTTTGATAATATGAGGAACAATCAATCCTACAAATCCAATGGGTCCTACAATACTTACACAAACACCAACTGCCACAGATATACCAAAAAGTAAAATATAGTTTGTCTTTTTTACATCGATCCCTTTTAGTTGTGCAAATTGATAAGATGTAAGAAGTAATTTTAGATGATACTTATATTTATAAACCAAAGTGATAATAAACATAGCCACAATACTTACAAGATACAAACTATCATATCCAACAATATCTAAGCTCCCCATAGTGAAACGAACTATCTCATAACTTTGTTTTAGGTCACTTACAAAAAATAAAACCATCAAACTAGCACTATAAAAAAATGATAAAGCAATACCAACAAGTAGCAATGAAGATGTCTCAATAGCATCAATCCTCGAACCAATGATAAACAGCATGATAATAGTTAGCATAGCACCAACAAAAGCAAACAATGATATAAATGATGCAAACCCAAGAACTATTGCAATAGCAGTAAACAAAGTTGCCCCAGAAGCAACACCAAGTGTAAATGGTGTACTCATAGGGTTTCGAAATATAACTTGAAAAACCAATCCACTAATAGCCAATATAGCCCCAACTACAAATGCCAACAAAGTTCTAGGAACTCTAATATCCCAAAATATTTGGTAGTCCATCATATTTTTATCAAAAATATTTGATAATGATAAATCTATTTGTCCATATAAAGGAGCAAAAACGATTAAAGAAAGAGATAGTAAAATATATAAATATCTCATAGATTCACCATAATAGAATCTTCAACTTTTTTCACACTATTATCAAAGAATTTCTCTAAATTCTTTGTGTCAAAAAATAGTTCACTCTTATCATAAAAAGCTATTTCACCATCCTTTAAATACAAAATATCATAGCCAAGTTTATAAGCCAAATCAAGATTGTGTGTGATAAGAATCTTATGTTGTAAGTAATTCTCATCTTTTAAAATTTTATATACTTTTTGAACTTTTTGAGGGTCTAGATTTGCAGTTGGTTCATCTAGAATTGTATACTTTGCATTATGTAAAACAGCACTGCTCATTAGTAAAAGTTGAGATTCTCCACTACTTAGGTACTTGCATGAGCTATTTTTAAGATACTCTATATCAAATATTTTTAAAACATCATCTATCTCAAATTTTCCAAATAAATCATTAAGCTGTAAAAAATCTAAAACAGTAAGATACTCATCGTATATCTCAAGCTTTGAGGGGATATAGTTTATTAGTTTAGTTTTTTTATCGCCAAATATATAAGATGGATTTATTCCATCTATTTCTGTACTATTATTTTGCACAATTCCTGTAAGTGCACGAGCAAGTGTGGTTTTTCCGACACCATTTGAACCTAATATAATGAGATTTTTATTATCTAGTTCAAATGATATATTATTTAGTATTTGATTTGTATATGAATTTAACTTTAGTATTTTGTATCCTTTAAAATCATATTTTATCAAATTTTTGATAACAAATACAAAAGTATCTTTTAATGTTTAGATAAAACACATATATTTAAATATATATCATTATTCAATAGTTTACTTTTTAAATATCCTTAAAATATTGTATAATTAATTAAATTATACAGCAAGGATTGATATGTTCAAAAAAAGTGTGCTAATATTATTTTTTATCTTTAACTTTGTAAATGCTCAAAATATTAAATTAGGAATGTCAACCGACCTGACTGGTCCAATTTCTAATATCTGTAAAAATATGAATATGGGGCTTAGAACATATTTAAATAAAAACAATAATCACCCAGATAAAAAATACACCTTTTCTATGATTACATATGATGATAACTACAATGCAGTAAAAGCTAGTAAAAATGTTGAAAAACTCATCTATGAAGATAAAGTCTTAGCACTTTTAGCAAATATGGGTACACCGCCTTCAAAACTAACGATTCCAATTACAAAAAAAGCAAACATAAGTGCATTTGGTTTTTATACTGGTGGGAAATATGTAAGAAAAGAGATTGCAGACAAAAATGTATTTAACTATAGAATTTCATATAAAGAAGAGGTGATATTTATAATATCAAATCTTCTAAAAAAAGGTATCAAACCAGAAGAGATAGTATTTTTATCTCAAAATGATGCATATGGAAACTCAGGATATTTTGCAGCAATTGAAGAACTTAAAAAACGTGGTTTTAAGAATTTAGATAAGATACCAAATGGAAGATACAACAGTCACTCTTTGAATGTAGAATCAGCCCTTAGTAGACTTCTTGATCATCCAAAACAACCAAAAGTAATACTAATGTTTGCTATAACTAAACCAATTATAAAATTCATGAAACTAGCAAAACAAGATTTTCCAAACAGCACTTTTATAAGTATTTCTCCTATTAGTAGACCTAAAATCATCGAACAATTAAAAGAGTTAAGCAATGGTTTGATTATAACACAAACCGTACCTTCACTTCATAGTAAGTTACCTATAGTAAAAGAATTTTTAGATGAATTTAAAAAGTACTATCCAAATGAAAAACCAAATAGTGCTTCTCTTGAGGGTTATATTGTAAGTAAATTATTTGTAGATAGTTTAAATAATTCAAAAACTAGAGTTACAGACAAAGAAAGTATTATCCAAATATTATCACAAACAAAAAGTTTAGATATAGGATTAGGATTTGTTTCTGGATTCAATAAAAAATACAATCAATACTCATCAAAAATATGGACATCAGTTATCTACAACGGTGAAGTTAAAGAATACAATTGGAATGATATGGAGATAGCAAAATGATATCCATTAAAATATTTCAAAAACTAACAGAAAATCTATCGATAAAACAAATAGTTATTGCGGGTGTTGTTATTATGGCTATTGTAATTGGAATTTTTGCATCAACTATGATATATTTTACATCAACAGTAAAATTTGATAAAAAAACACTTACTTCAATCATAAAAATAGAGGAACAAAATCATAAAACAATAAAAAATACAAAAATCATCAACGACTTGAATACAAAGATACTTTTAAGTAATTCTATTGACGATTTAAAGGAATTAAAACTACCAAATATTTCTACTAAATATGAACATCTTCAAATAGCTGTAAAAGATAAAGATTTATATAATAAAAAGATTGATTCTCTCCATACTCTTATAGATAAAAAAGTATCTATTCAAAAAGAACTTTATAAAAAAAAATTAAATATATTAAAAAATAAAAAAAAATTAAATGATAACGTTTCTGATATTCAAAAAAGTATCTTAGATATTCAAGTTATCACAGACAATTTATCAGGTAAAGTTCTTCTAAAAAATAAAAGACTATTACGAAGTTTAAAAAAAGAAAATATATCAAGAACATCATTCAATCAAAATAATGTAATTTATAAAGAGATTGAAGATATCCAATCTCTCACAAAAGATTTATATATACATATACTAAAAATTCCAATTCAATTAAATCAAATCATCACTAGTGATGATAAATATATCATCAATCATTTAGATAAAAATATTCTTTTTCAAGATAATTATTTGATAAAGACTATATACAACAATTTAATGTCAAAAGAAAAGTTTAATGTAATACATAAAAAAGATTTATTGGAATTTTATAGGCACTTTACTTCGATACAAAAAAAAGAGATATTAATCATCTCATTAAAAAAAGACTCTATTCATAAATCAATAGCTATAAATAAGCTGATTAAAGAAAAAAATATATTAGATAAAAAAGTCTTTAATGAAATAATTAGTATCAATAACATTTCAAAAAATATTAAGTTCTTCATATTAAACAATTCAGATAATACAGCAAAACAGATTACATTTATTGTTATTTTTGTGAGTATACTATTTTCTGTACTTTTAATAATAGCAGCAATTATATTAATTGCCAGAATAAATGTACCCCTTGATTTTATAACTAGATTCATTAAAGAGATAGGTTCAAAAAACAAAAAGATTTCAAGTAAACTCCCTATTGGAATAGATGACGAATTTGGCCAACTGTCTAATTCATTTAACAAAATGACATCTACAATTGAAAAAAACATTACCCAAATTGAAGATTTATACATAGAGATTGAGAATACACAAAAAGAGATTATCTTTACAATGGGAGCGGCTGGAGAACTCAGAAGTAAAGAAACAGGCCAACATGTAAAAAGAGTAGCAGAGTACTCCAAATTATTAGCAATACTTTATGGCTTGAAAGAAGAGGAAGCAGAACTAATTAAATTGGCTTCTCCTATGCATGATATTGGAAAAGTAGGTATTCCTGATAATATCTTACATAAACCTGGAAAATTAACAGTCAAAGAATTTGTCATCATGAAAACTCACGCTCAACTGGGATACAATATGTTAAAAGGTTCAAATAGAACTATCCTAAAATCAGCTTCAATCGTTGCACACGAACACCATGAAAAATATAATGGAAGAGGATATCCTAGAGGACTAAAAGGGGAAGATATTCATATCTTTGGTAGAATCACCGCTATTGCAGATGTATTTGATGCTCTTGGAAGTGAAAGGTCATATAAAAAAGCTTGGCCTGATAAAAAGATTTTACAACTATTTAAAGATGAAAGAGGTGAACACTTTGATCCAAAACTAATAGACTTATTTATCAAAAATAAAAAACAATTTTATAAAATAAGAGATATGTATAAAGAGGAATTATAGTATTATTGAGTAACGATGATTCTTCCAAAAGGGATACTCATCTTTTCATCACACCCAACCCATACCACATCATACATGGGTTCGTCGTGGGGAAACTTACCCATCCCATCAGTAAAGTATAACATTAAAGATACGTTGTCAATATTTTGCTCAATATAGTTAAAAGTTTCTTCAAAGTTCGTACCTCCACCACCTTGAATATTATAGCTTAGTTCATCCCCAGGATATAAGATATGATGCTCATGCACTTTTGCATCTGCAATTAACAAATCTATCTCAAAAGCTGTAAATGTATTCATAATAGATTCTACTTCGTTTAAAAATCTACTTAAAAGTTTCGCATTCACTGATCCTGAGCTATCAATTGCGATTACAATTTTCATCTTTGTACCACTTAGACTTGGAAGTGCTACACCATTTGCGAGGTGTCTTTTGTTTGGTGGGATGAGTCTATAGTCAAATTTTACAGAGTTTTCTATGATAGTATAAAGTTCATCTTCCCATGAGATTTGTGAATTTTGTAGATTTGGTACGAGTATCTCAATTCCTAAAGGCAAATCACCTTGAAGTTTTGCTTTGTTTAAAAGCTGTTGATTCATATCTTGTATGTCAAGTGGGTCTTCATCATATTCATTTGTCTGAGGCATACTTTCATATCTAATATTTTCTACCTCTTTTGGAGTATGTTTATCTTCATCTATTTCATCTTCAAGTATTTTATAAATAGCTTCCGTGCTAAGTTCATCAAACCTATCATCATACAACAACGAAAGCGGAAGTTTCAAACCATTGTTTACAAGGAGACAATTTATCGCATAATCTTGAGCCATAGTCCAAAGCCATTGCATTCGACCCTCTTGTCGATTATCATATCCTAAAGCTTGATGCATAGCAGAATTTGTAAGTAAAAAACCAAGCTCATCATCATCCAAACACGCTACATAGTCATCGTTATATTCAAAATATTCTGGACTTGAAGCAAAGGTTTGAATATCATCATTTAACTTTGGTTTTTGCATAGCTGATATTGAACCAAAGTATGGTTGTTCGATAAGAAGATTGGCTTTTACTTGCTTGATACGCTGTTTTATTTGATTCATTAGTTCAGTAAAAACCTATGGGCCTCAACCCACTCTTTCCATACAGGACTTGATTCTACATCAATTCCGTCTTTTTGCATATCTCGTATAAGCATCACAGTAAATTCACCATTTAATTTCAAAGAAAAGTTCAATATATTTGTAAGGTTTTGAGTATTAAAGTTATCTTTTAAAGCATAAACGATTCCTATACACAAAGCATAAAGAGCAGAGTTTTTCGTAGGTATCTCTACTTCATTTCCAGAAATTATATCTTCAATATTTGGCAACTCATTCATCACTTTACAATAATTCAAAAACTCTTGTGATGTTTGCTCTCCAATTGCTCCTGATACTACATTTTCTAGTAATTTTACATCAAGTTTTGACTTCAAAATATCATCTACAAACTTCCAGCTTCTAGGTGTTGCAAATGATTTGCTAGTCGATTTTGGATCAAACATAAAAAGGTCACTTGGTTTATACGAAAGATAAGAGATAATTCTTTTATCTATTTTATTTGCAAATGCCCACATCTTCCATGAGTCAAAATCCAAATCAAAATTAAGATGTACAAATCTATTAGCAAGTGGTGTAGGCATACGATATGTCACACCACGGTCGTTTTCATAGTTTCCAGCGGCTATGATTGAATAGTTTTTGGGAAGATTATACTCCCCTATTTTTCTATCAAGGATTAGCTGATAAGCAGCTGCTTGAATCGTAGGTGAGGCAGAGTTTATCTCATCTAAAAAAAGTATTCCAAACTCTTCACTACTGCTATCTGGTAAAAACTCAGGATTTGCCCAAACTGCTTTTTTCTCATCTTTATCAAAAAAAGGGATACCTCTTAAATCAGTTGGGTCTAAAAGAGAAAGACGCAAATCGATAAAATCCATCTCTTTTTCTTGTGATATTTGCTGTACTAATGATGACTTTCCAACCCCAGGACTTCCCCAAATAAAGGTGGGTATTTGCGAATCAATTAGAGGAATCAATGCATCTTTTAAATCTATTGCTATCATTTATTTTTATCCATATTTAATTTTTTATTTATACTAATATCTAACTACTGAATTTTTATCTTGAATTATCCCTAAACTTTTTCTTGAAAATGCTTTGTATGTTTCATTGTTTGAGACTAGTGTTGTGTATCTACCATCTATTTGGAGTTGCATCATGATATTTATAGGTGTATTCTCATTTGCACTTAGAAATTCATTGATCTCATTTATATTTTTAGAAAATAGCTCTTTGATGATACTTTGAGGAGTTCCATGATTGTAACTAAGACTTAAGTTCACATCAAAATCATCAAGCTCTAAAAGTCTCTCATAAACCTTAATAGGTAGTTTTTCATTGTGTGCTATTGCTATATTATAAATTTTGTCGTTTAGAGACAAAAACTCCTCTACTTTTTGTATATCACAATTTTGATTTTTGAGTAGATTTATATTGGCATTATCTATATTTTTTTTAAAGAGTATATTTATTTGTTCTGTATTCATACTTTGATTTGATGATAAATATATAAGCTGTGTATCGCTTAGATTTGATGATATTATTTTATCAAATATTTCAAATGATAGTTTGATATTTTTAAATAACCCTACGTTTAAAATCTCATTTTCTAAAATTGTATCTATTTTTTCCACTTCAATATTATTTGCATTGATTAGATTTTTTGTTATCTCATCATTGTCGAGTTCTAGAAGTTTGTTTTTTATCATTTTATTTAATGATTCATTTTGTGCTAGACATTTTAGTTCATCAATATTATTATCTTTTAGTATCTGTATCAATACTGATTTTTTCGTATTTGGGTTTATAGCTACCACCTCTTTTAAAGTAAGAGGTTGATTTACTTGGGCATTTTTATCACTGATTTTATAAGAGGGCATATTGTATATAACCTCTAATAAATTTTCATTTGTAGTTTCAAGTGCTGTATAATACACACCTATAGGAGAGTGTTGAATATTGTGATTTGATTCAGTCAAACTACAAAATCTAGTCGTAATAGCAGTTGCAACATCTCGATTTTCATCACTATCATAGATATCTGTATTTTCCCAATCATAATACTTCAATATCTTTACAAATATTTCATCACTAAAATATCTATTTTTCAATAAGTTTATAACTCTTTGTTTCTCTTTTGATATTTTGATAGCCATAAGTACAGAATCTATATCAAGATTTTCACTAAACTCTTTTTCTATCTCTTCAATAGTTATTATCTTTACACCGTTGTGACTCAAAGTATAAAACTCATCTTCTAAATATACAGGTGTCATATAACCTTGTATGATGATATCTACAGCATCCAGTTTATCTATAATAGTAGCTTCATTTTGTACAAAATATTTGAGTAGTTCTTCTTTATCTATCTTCTCACCACGACCACTGAAATATACGTTTTTATTTTTAAATTCAATCATAGGAAATAATAACAAATTGTTTTTAAATATATGTTAAGAGGAGGGATTAATCAATTTTTAAATCAAAAATTAAATTTGAGTTTTGTAAAAAATTATGATATAGTTATACCATTAGTTGGGACAGTATAGGAAGCTACGAACTTCCTATAAAGTTTTTAATACAATTTATCTGCTAAGAGCAGTAAAATTATAACAATAATAATTAGTCGTATCATTGTTTATATCCTTATTAAAGGCTGACCCTGTCCCACCTTCTCCTTCACAATAACAAAATCTAACTAATATCGCCAACTAATGAACAAAAAGTATATCAGATTTTTTAAATCCTAATACAAAAAATTGCATATTGCAATTTTATTACGCCAATTCATCATTTTTCCATTACTATTTTACATAAAGGGTGTTTTAAATATTTTTTTTCTTCACTATCATACCAGTTAACTATATATTCAATATAAATATCTTTAAAAATATATCCAGCATTTAATTTTTCTAAGATTTTACTATTTAACTGACTAGATAAGACACCTAGTATTTTATTTTGATACACAATACACAAAGTATTAAATCTATCTCTTTGTTCAAATACTACTTTTTCTCCAGAAAAAAACACTATATGCCTTTTAAATAAATCAGAATCAAAACCTAAACTTATATCTGATAGACTCATAATGTGAGTAAAACTCAAATTTTTTTCTTCATAAGATTTTATATCCAAGTTATAATCTACAAAATCAAAATCTTTTTTTATTTCAGTTCCATTTTTTATAATTGTCAAATCATTTTTAGATCTAGTCATTCCTACATAATATAGTCTCATTTTATCATCAAGAGATATTTTCTTATCATTATTAAACTTGGTATTATTTACAAGGATAATCTTATCGAACTCCATCCCTTTAGATTTATGAATTGTTGATACAACTATACTTTTTCCAAAATATTCAAAATCTTCAAGTTTTATCTCCTCAAGATATGTTACCCAATGTGAAATATAAAAATCTTCACTCTCTTGTAAAAACTTATCTATAATTTTTTTTAATAATTTTAAATTAGAAGATTTTTGAAATCTATTTTCAATTATACTTATTGCATTATCAAAATAGATCTCTTTATAACATGTTTCTTCTTCTATCAAATATCCATTTAATACTTTATCAAATTCTATTAACTCAATAATATTTTTTAGACTAAATCTTTCTCTATCTATTATAAATCTCACGTTAAATTCTTGTTCTTTTAGCATTGAATACAATTGCATAACTTCTTCATTTGTATAAGCAAGAACTGCTAAGTTTTTTATATGTTCATCCTTTTTTATGAGCTCTAATGTTGGTAATATTAAATTACTACTATTACAAACTTGAATAGTTACCTTTCCACTACTTGAACTACTAGAATATAGATAATGTTCTTTATATCTATTCTTTATATTTGCAATAAAACTATTTGAATACTCTACAATATCTTTTTTACTTCTAAAGTTACACAATAATTCATACTTTGTATAAGATACTTTATCTTCATCAGTTTTTCCAAATTCATTTTCAAACTTATCTATAAATTCAACCTTTGCTCCAATATGATTCATAATACATTGATCATCATCTCCAACAGCTATTATTCTCATCTCTTTTTCGGTTTTGGAATATATCGCTTTTACAAGTTCAAAACTATCATCATTTATATCTTGAAACTCATCCAGTACCAACACTGTTTTATAAGGAAGAGTTACTTCATTTTCTACAATTTGTCTAGTTGCTTCTTTAATTGAATTTGCTAGTACAGTTTCATCCCCTTTGATATCTCTTGCTATTAAATTTAAAGCATAAGAATGAAAGGTTTGAATCTCTACATCGTAAGACAAAGCACCAATTAATTCATTTAATCTTGTTTTAAATTCCATCTTTGCAGTTTTAGAAAATGTTAACATCATAAATTGTTCAGGTTTAATATCTTCTGTTAATATAATTGATGCTATTTTATGAACTAAAACTTTTGTTTTTCCACTTCCTGGACCTGCCAATATCATCATGGCTTTTGTTTTTGTATCTCTTATAATCTTTTTTTGTTCATCTGACATCTCAGTAAATATCTTATTATACCTTTTTTGTGAAATCGGTCTTGTGATTTTTTCTTTTAATAGATTATACTGCTTTCTAAATTCATTTGATGAGAGCATAAAATAATCTTTTAAAAACATAATTGCTTTATAATTATCTTCTTGCAGTCTTTTCGCGTACTCCGCCATGATATGTATAGATTCTATTTTTGTCTCATAATGATTTTCTAGTCTATTTTTATATTCAGCTTTTGTATATTTTCTTTTTCCTTCAAATTTATCAGTTTTATGAATCATCATAGGAGAATAATTTATAAATCTTCCACTTAAAAGTTCAATAATATTTAAGTGATGAAGATACAATAATGTTTTATCTATTTGTTTTATATCTATATATTCATCTAGTTGTTTATGCAAAATATTCAAAGAAAATTCAACTTCAATAGTATTTTTTTCGATAAACTTTTTTTTATCACAAAAAATATTAAGTACACCATCTGAAACTTTATGCCTAAGATATATATTATTTTTTACACTTTTTTTATCAATAAAATTAAAATACCAAATATCTTTTTCTCTACTTCTTCTTTTAAATATGAAACTAGATTTATCTCTCCAGTTTTTTATAATATCTTTTATCAATGATACTTTATTTTTAGATATTATTTGTTCTTTAGTGAGATATTCATGTAGTTCACGAATCATTATTTTATCAGTAATCATAGTATCTAAGTATTTAAATAAAGCAAGTTCTATCTTTTTTGTTTCATTAAACTTCACTATAGAATTTTTATAAATATCAAGTGTTAAATCTCTACTATTTCCAAGAATTTCCAACTGTTTTAATTGTGTTATAGATAAAGCAATTTTGTCTTTGCTATATGATGTCAAATAAGCTAGTTCATCAATTTGCACGGATTCAACTTTTCCTCTGCCTACAATAGTTTGTAGTACTAAAATCAATCTATCTTTATCAACTTGAGAAAAATTACTTTTTTCTAATTGTATATGTAACTTTTCCATACTTTTAGAAGCAATTGAATCAGCAAAGAATTTCGTTTTATTTCTATCTCTTTTTATATATCCTTCTCTTTCGAGTTCTAGAAGTGCAGTCTTTACTTTAGTTGTATAATCACTTGAATTATCTTCTACATCCCATCCAGCTTCTTTTGCTAATTCAAAAGCTGTTTTTACCAATTCATTTTTTTTATTTAGATTTAAAACTCTAAAGATTGAGTTTATCTCATTTACTGTAAGTTTTGAACGATTTAAAGAACTAAAGTGTTTATCCATATCATCTTCATCATACAAAATAGGACAAAAAGCATTTAGATTCTCATCTCTTGCTCCACGCCCTGCTTCTTGAGCATAGTTTTCTAAAGATTCTGATATTTCATAATGTATTACATTTGTTATATTTGCTTTATCTACACCCATACCAAAAGCAGTAGTTGCCACAATAATATCTATATCATCTTCTATATATTCTTTTAGTATTTTCATCTTTACTTGGGATTCTAATTTAGAGTGAAATGAACGAACATTTTTATTTGTATCCATAGATAATTGACTTGCCACTTCATCACAATCTTTTGTGGAAGATGGGATATAAATAAGAGTAGAACCTTCATGTTCAGATATAAGATTTAGCAATTCTTTATATTTATTCTTTTTAGTTAAGGGTATAGATTTGTATTGTAAATTCTTTCTTTCTGGAATTGCAAAATGTTCATTAAGTTTTATATCCAAACCTTTTAAGAAATAATCTTTTATATCTTTTATTACACTTGGTTTTGCAGTTGCAGTAAAACAAGATATTGGAATATGATTTTGGAAATTCTTTTCTTTTAATAAATCCTTCACATACTCACATATATAAAAATAATCTTGTCTAAAATCATTTCCCCAAGTTGATAAACAATGTGCTTCATCTATTACAAATCTCTCAATAAGTCTATTTTTTAAAATATTAAATATTGAATTTGAACGTAGAGATTCTGGAGCAATATATAATATATCAGCTTCACCATTAATAGTTTGCTCGATTGCTTCTTGTCTTTCAAGTGGACTTTGAAATCCACTAATTGCAACCGCTTTATAATTTGCTACTTTTGAATTAAAACTACTTATATGATCTTCTATCAATGCTTGTAAAGGAGAAATTATTACTGTTAATGATTTATAAGCTTTTGACTTTATAATAGATGGTAACCAAAATGTAAAAGTTTTACCTCCTCCTGTTGGTAAAATAGTTAAGAAAGATTCATCTTTTAATGAAGCTTCAACTATCTCTTTTTGAGAAATTGATGTATTAAATAATCCTGCATTTAGTCTTGGGAACTCTCTAAATGTGCCAAATCCAAATACCTCTTTTGAAAAACTACTTAACTCACCTTTTACAAATTTAAAATCAAAACAAAGTTTTTTTTGAATATCCACTAAAGTGGGATAAGAATATAATATCTTAGGAGGATGCGATTTTATCTCTATATTTGGCGTTAAGATAGCTAAGATATATGCTAATTCAACTGGACTTGATTTTACAATATCAAAAAGATATGACTTATTTATAATCACACTTTTATGTATATCATAAATTAATTTTCTCAAGTCTTTATAATTAAAAAATTTTAAATCATAACTTTGATTTATATAGTGAAAAAAACCATCAAAGTATTTATCATCTTTAAGAAGTGAATAAAATATATTCTGAGTATCTTGATTCAAAGATAAAAATTGATTTATCACTTTATCTAATAATATAGAAGTAAGCTTAGAATCTTCAACTGGATTATTTTCAAAATTATCTTCTGTTTTATAATTTTTAGGCAAACTATGTAATGTTTTTTCATTAAAAAGTAATAAAGACAGTGGCAAAGTATCTATAACCTTATATTCTTTAATTTGTTGATAAATACTTTTATCTTCTAAAATATTCAAATCAAAATCGATAAAATTATGTCCACAAATATATTTTACATTAATATCATTTAAAAACTTTTTTGATTCATCTATTGATTTTGTTTTTAACTCATTACTTTTATGTATAAAACCTAATTCATTTATATTTTTTTTAGTAAAACTACCCTCTATATCGCAAAAAACTATATCATTTCTAATTTCATTCACTCATCATCCAATAAATCTAAAATTTAACATCTATTGTATCACAGAGGTGTCACATGTAGCGTCACAGTTTTGAAAAATTTTAAAATTTTATTTTGTAAATATCTTGATAAATAATATTTATCAATCTTTAAGTTTTTGTGACGCAATTGTGACATCATTTAGATATACTTTATAAAATAAAATTTTTATTAATCACTTAGCTACATATTACTTTAAAAAGGACAAGAATTGCATCAAACAGTCATAAGCCTAAAACAAAGAATAGAAGAGAATCAAAAAGAACTATATCAAAAATGTGGAGAGGACTGTCAACTTCTAGAAGCAACACTAAATATGCTCAACCTGTTAGTATCAGGTAATGTTCCAGAAGATACAGTGAAAATGTACCTAAATAGTATGGCTAAAGATATAACTATTATTGAAGATCAAATTGAAAGAATACAAAGACAAAAAAAAGCAAGTTTTTTATAAAAACTTGTCTTTTAAGAGTTGAGTATTATTTCGAAACATAGTATGAAGATACGTACCAAAAACTTTATTATCTTCACTTTGCCAACTAGCAACCTTACCTATACCATTTACCCTTTTAGATAATTTATCAAAACCATTTGTATCATCAACAGCTCTTGTATAGTGAAAACTATGCCCTTTGATATTTGACTCATTGTAATAGTATCCAAGCCTTGTAAATCTACCCTCTTTTGTAAACTTCACATCAAGTATTCCGCTCATCTTTTTCTCATCTACACTTTTACCTAAGTACAAAAGTCCAGCACACTCTGCGTATATTTTTTTGTTCTTGCTATGTTTGATAAGTGAGTGTTTAAACTTCTTTGAGTTTTTGAGTTTTTTATAAGCTTGACTTGTTTCTACATATCCACCACAAATATATACTATATCAGCATCTTTTGGGATAGCTTCATCTTTTGTACTTTTCACTATAGTAACTTTTGAGAAAATCTCTTTGAAAAACTTAAGATTATCATGGTATAAAAATGAAAAGTTTTCATCGTTTACTATACATAAGTGTTTGTTTTGTTTTTTTAAAACTTCAAAAGGATAGTTCTTCACTTTTGTTTTTTTCTTTTGTTTAGCAAAACTTTCAAGTAAAGATAAGTCAATATTTTGCAATACATCACGACTAATATTTTCTATCTTATCTAAATCGTTCAGATCAAGTCCAAGATGAGTACCGCTTAAACTTTCCAAATCTTTTTTAATCCATCCAAGTACCACTATATCTTCATGGTCTTTGTTTAAAATACCTTTAATAAGATTGAAGTGCATATCAGATGAGATATTATTTAAAACAACTGCTTTAATAGTATTGTCATTTTTATAAGTTTTAAGCCCTTTTAAAACAGCACTAATAGTTATATAACTCCCTTTTGCATCAAGCAATAAAACCGTAGGGATATCAAGTAGTTTTGATACACTATAAGCACTACACCCCTTATCATCACCATCATAAAATCCCATCACACCCTCAAGTATAGATATATTTTTATTACTATACTTTTCATAAAGCCACTTTACTTGTGACTCATCCATGATAAAACTATCAAGATTGATACTTTTTGTTCCACAAACTTTTGTATGAAACTGAGGATCAATATAATCAGGTCCAATTTTAAAAGGTCGAACAGATTTTCTAAAATGATACAGTAAAGCAGTAGTAAGAATAGTCTTACCACCATTTGATGCTGATGTACTTATACAAAGATTTAGCATATTAGTTTTTTAACTCTCCACTCATCTCATATTTGTTTAGATAACCTCTAGGAGTTAGTGCAAGGCCATTTGAAGTAAGTCTTGTATTTGAGTTACATACGATTATCATCGTTGACATCCCTAAATCTTCGTGTTCTAGACCTTTTTCTATTAACTCTTTTGTTGTTGCTATTCTTATTTTCTCTTTTTCAACTCTTCCTACATGTTGAGCGATTACTACGATTCTTTCATCATGTTTTTTAAGTGCTTCTAAAAAGTTAAGATATGGTTTGATTCTTTTTTTTGATTTTGGATTGTATATACCCATCACAAAATCACATTCTAAAGCAGAATTTACTCTTTTGTCTATCAGATTTATATCAGTAAGTCTATCTGACAATGAAATAATAGCAAAGTCCTGAGACACAGGAGCACCCACTTTTGAAGCCGCCGCTAAAAATGAAGTAACACCAGGAAGTGAAATAAGCTCTATCTCATCCCATAAATTTTGCTCATCAAGTAACTCTACTACTAAAGTAGCCATCCCATATACATTTGCATCTCCATTTGAGATGATACAAGTAGTTTTCCCACTTTTAGCATACTCTATAGCTTGATTACATCTATCTATCTCATAAGTCATACCAGAAGTATAAAGCTCTTTACCAACTAAAATTGGCTCTAACTCACGCGCATACTTACTATAAGATACCACTACGTCACAATCTTCTATCGCTTTTAAAGCTGTAGGAGTAATATAATCCATCCCACCAGCACCACTACTTACTATATATAATATTTTTGCCATTTAAACTGCTCCTGCTATTGTAATTTTTTTCTCATATACCTCTTTTGAGATTATAAGCTCTTTGTATTTTGAAACCAACACACTTGATGGTTCAGCTACACCTTTTAGTCCAAAGAATTTTGTTGATGCTGATGCCGAAAACTCACCCTCTAGATTATTTATCTGTTTATCATCATAAAACTTTATATCAAAGTTATACTTTTTTGCAAACTCCAAAAGTCCAACTTCATCTGCTTTTGCTTCAAATGAAGCGATATTTTCTATTTGATTTATCTCCAAGTTATACTTATCAAGAAACCATAAAAAAGCTTTCTCTATATCTTCAAAACTTGTATCTCTATTACACCCAATTCCAAGATAAACTTTTGGTTTAAAAGTTAAATTATCATCTTCAAAGGGAGTGATATTTACACACAATTCACTAGTACACTTATCTACTAATTTCAGATTTGATTTATTTGGAATCGTTTCAAAAATAGCTTTATATGTTTGTACCTCTACCTCTTTTTTATTTAACAATGAGTTTGATACCTTTGCTAGTTCTTTTAAGTTATGTATCTCTAAGTCATTCTTTTTTGCAAACATCTCAAATGCTAAAGTTTTTGTTTGATCTGTTGCTGTAGATACAAAGTTTAGACAGTTTGGTATTCTTGACGCTAAAGTATCACTTAGTTCATTTGCACCACCTAAATGACCACTTAAAAGTGGGACAACTTTATCTAATCCTAGATTGATTACTAATACTGCTGGGTCTGTTGACTTGTCTTCTAAAAGTGGTGCGATTTTACGAACCACTGCACCCATAGCAAGGATACAGATAATTGCATCATATTGTTTCCAAGCGGGTACTAATATATCAT
>Ga0193956_1000495_pt1 | contig 17972 bp, 15 predicted proteins | sample BB_7_MG_FD_140358 | JGI IMG/M metagenome (GOLD analysis project Ga0193956, IMG submission 140358) | Microbial mat bacterial communities from the Broadkill River, Lewes, Delaware, United States - BB_7_MG | ecosystem: Environmental > Aquatic > Freshwater > River > Microbial mats | place: USA...
CGGCACCTCGACATAATATTCTTCGAGCAATCAACCTCATTATTAGCCATTTTATTTCTAGCAACGTGAAGAATACTTCACTCGGTTGATTGATCTCAAAAGAGACAACTAAGCAGTCAGAGAAAATTGACACTTTCTTTGTGTCGGATGACTTTGTATCAAGAAAATCGGATTTCTTATCTAAATCCCAGATATCTCGAATTGCTTCATATGCTGAAATGACTGCATCGATAGCATTCTCATCATCATTGCCCTTTTTATCTGTCGTATCATTTAGAAGTGCCTTAAAACCTAAAATATCAATAAAGGCAACTATCCGTTGTTCGTACTTCATAGGCTATTTCCTAAAAATATAACAATAGTGATAACTCGAAAACTATCCACTTATAATGATTCTTGCAGTGCAACTACAAAAAAAATTCTTTCCATCCTAACTGACCTTAAATTAAGAATTAAATAAAAAATAATGGCACAATTTTCATTACGCTTATCGCATGCAACACCAGAACTGTCAATGACTATGGCGATTCAAACCAGCACCTCAAAAAACAAAAAGCCAGTTCTGCTGAATCAGAACTGGCTTTTTAGTCATTAAAACTATCGGTAAATTTCTACAACGAACCAAGGGGTCGGACCAAGCTATCTACTTGATTTTAAATCGTTTATTGTCAAATAATAACTGTTTTTAGAGCTTAAAAGCCCCTTTTCAGTGGGTAAATGACCGTTGTAAGCAGCTGAGGTTTCACGAAGGATAAATGAATCGTCACACTTCAGCGTTTTTCGTCCAAAAGAGCCACGATTAAGTTGGTTTTTAATTCCCTCTATAAAACCTTGACCACCAACTGCGACAGATTCACTCCATTGTCGTTGTCGATCTAGTTTTTCCGATTGAATGGTTTCTTCAACCAGTTGCCTATGTATAGTTCTGAACTGCTCATCAGAATTACAGCCGGATAAAACGATCAGTCTCTCTCTATCAAGTATAGAATAGCGCTTGGTTGGATGTTGTATTTCATTATACCCACCGTGCTCCCACAATGATGGATGCGTTACGACACCGTTCCTCACCATGTTTAAATCTATGTATGCAATACAACGTAGTAAATGATCGCCAGTTTCGATTGCTGTTGCATGGTAGCGATCATCCCAAAAAGCACCTTTACGTTGTTTTCGTTTATTGAACTCCTGAGCTGTTCTTCCCGCAATTAACTGAAGGCTGTCTGGGATAACATCTTTGTTGCTATCGACAACCAGTAAATGGATATGGTTTGAAGTCACTGCATAATCAAGAACTTGAAGTTTGTAGCGTTTTCTTGCCTCAAACAACCATTGCTGCCAACGCCTTCTATCCTTTGAGAATTTAAGAAGAAACTCTCTTTTATGGCATCGGTGCGTAATGTGCCAGATTTGACCGGGTATATGATGTCGATTAGCTCTAGCCACATCAGATTCCTTAAGGTTTGTTTTTTAGTCATCAAAATGTATGTTTAAGACTAAAAAGAGCGACATTAAACGACTTATCTTCTTTGATATCAGTTAGTTACCTTGGTCCGACCCGAGCAACCACATAGATTATTTCCACTGCCGGGGACAAAGGGAAGTTGTTAGGAAGCAACGGGGTCAGGTCTTGAAATACAACATTCCTATAGAAAGTTAAGAATGCCACGACCACTAGTTGGGTTATTTCGAGCCAAAATATTGCAATTCAAGACCTGCCCCTATTGACTCATTTAGTCATCAAAATACGTGTTTTAGACTAATAAAATCGACGTTCAACAACGTAGTTATTTTAATATCAATGAGTTATCTTAGCCGACTCGCCGAGTACCGAACTTGAGATAAGTTCAAAGACTGCTTCGACAATTTCACGTGTTGGATCACGGTTATCATCCAGAAGTGGTGCATTCGTATTGCTCAGAACTGCAACGGTAACATCAAGGTCAGGGTTATACCACGCGTCAGCATGGTAACCGATAACGGTACCGTTATGACCAATAGCAAATCCATCGTCTATCAAAATTCCTGCTGTATAATCAACACCTTCGACAATGGTATGACCTTCAAAAAGATCGGTTTGTCGTTCCAGACTAAAAAGGTTCCCTTTTGCGAGATTCTCCATCCATTTGGCGATATCTTCTGCGGTAGAGATGAGACAACCTGCTGACCAAACATAAGACATATTCATCTCTGTCCAGTCCTCATAGTCATCATCCTCATTGTAATCGTAATAACCACGTACGAGATTATCAGGATGTTCATCAGTAAGCGCGACGGTGGTGTTATCCAGCCCCAGAGGGGTGATAAATTCTTGTTTGAGGTATTCACGATAACTTAGCCCAGCTACCTCTTCAATCAACATGCCAAGCAAAATGTAATTTGTGTTGGTGTAGCTAAACTCGTCCCCTGGTATTGATAGGAGAGTTGGTGAACTATCGAAGCCATGTTGTAGAAGTTCTTCAGGAGAATAACTTTGTTCAGGATTGGGGAGAATCGTACCTGTGAGGTAAGGGATATCGAGATATGCTGGTAGACCACTACTCATATTCATCGCTTGACGAACGGTGACATCAGAGAGAGGAAGATAGCCATTGACTAGACCAAGGTAGTTGGTGATGGGGGCATCTAAATCAATTTGGCCCCTTTCAACGAGCTTAAGCACTGCAGCAGCGGTGAAACTTTTGCTAAGGCTGCCAATACGGAATGGTTGCTCATTTTGGATAGGAGTTTCTTCATTTAAGTCCGCTAGTCCCATCACCAAAGAAAAGTTGGCAAAGGAATCTGATCTGACATAAATTGAAACAGCAGGGGCTCCTGTTTCAGCCAGAATCGTTGCAACAATTGGTTGTAAATCTTGTTTTATTGTATGGCTGTCATGTGTTGAGGAAGATGAGCAGCTGTTGGCGAAAATGGCCACAAAAATTATTATTAAATGTTTCATAGTGTTCATCTTAAAAATCCACCTTTAAAAGCATAACAATGGGTTGCGCCAGCTATTCACCTGATTTCAAATTGTTCATTATCAAAGAATTCAAGGGGAAAACACATAGAGTTTATCAAGTAACTTTTTCAGCTCACCATGTAATTCGGGTTTTGTCGGCGCAAGTATCCCCTCCTGTTGAAGTATAGCAATCAACTTTTGTGGCGGTTCAATTGCGTTGCCAACAATCTCAACGTGTCCAGCTTTTACTTCCCGAGCGGTTAGCCCCATCGCGTTATCAATCGCAGGAAGATATTGTTCAGAGAGACTGAAAACATAATCATCCTCAACGCAGTCACCATTTCCATCTCGCTGTCGACAGCTACCTAGCTCGTCAGTTGAAATTTTAAGATAACTTCGAACCTGTGGACTCAACGTTCCTGGCTCCTGCATAAATTCTGAAAACTTGGTAATTTCATACCATTTATCACCGCTTACCATCTTGCAAATTGGCACAGTCAAACCCAGACTCAATACCCGTCCCAATACTGAACCGCAATGGCTTGCAGCAGAGACACCTGCAAATGGCGCTGATATGGTGACCAGACGAAAATTTAAAGCCGAGTTAGATCCAGATTGTGGATGTTCAGAAACCAGTGCCTTACGGGACAGTAAGCCACCCTGACTATGGCCGATAACGGTAATATCAGGATTTTTCATCTGCCGAGAAAGAGAATCTAATGCACGCGACAAATGGGCAGAACTGACGCTGAGACTATCACGGTCGTTATAACTGAAACATACGGCTTGCTGGCCATGAAAGGCGAAGACTTCGGCAAGTGCGCCAAAGTTGCCAGCAGAACCTCGACAACCATGAACCAGCACGGTGACAGGTTGTTCTAGATTCAGATCCAAGGTCTGATTTAGCTCGTCAGTACAGGGCCCCAACCCCGCAATGGACAAGCCGGACGGGTGAGAAACCAACGGAATTTCCCGAGACACTTTTGAACCAGTACAAGCAGAGATCAATCCCAAAAATGCCAGAAAAAAGAACACTGCACATGATGGTTTCATAGAAAACACCCCTCTTGAAGTACCCGAAACAGCATCCAGCACCTAAAATTCTAACGATCAAAAAATAATTTTATCTGTACCGTTATTAATAATCAAGCACTTATAAACACTAAGAACAAAAGGAACATTCTTGTTGATTGCTTTTAAAGAGGACAATGTGGCGCAACTGAGACCTCCCGTCATCGCCATATCGCCCCCCTCTCCTACTGTTTCTCGGGCGATACGAAAAGGTGAAAAAAATGTCGACAAGGACCAATAGAATAAAGTGTTAATGATAAAACAATTAAAGAAATAAGTCCTTAATATCTAGCACCTTACAACTCACCCTGCCTCACCCAACGAGTGAGAAATTTTCTGTATACCAGATGTCCATACTATGCTATAAGCGTCCAGTCAGCAAAAGAGAATGAACATTCTTTCCAGCTGCTGCACACTTCTGCCACATTCATTAGTTTGAAACACTTAACCAGAACAAAGAAGGAGAACAAGTATGACAAGGAAGATTGTATTGATTGCACTGCTGGTGCTACTGGGAGCAAGCAACGTCTTTGCACTGGAGCTGTATAAGAAAGATGATCTTTCCCTCAACGCTGGTTGGTGGGGACAGGTATGGGGTCAGTCGGTATCGGACATGGATACTAACAATGATGGTGAGTACGATGATAGCCTCAACGATATCCTCGTTCGTCGCTCCTATTTTTACCTCAGCGGTACGGTTACCCCTGAACTGAGCTTTTTTATGCATTATGCCGGGGACAAACTAGGGATGGATGAGATCAAAGATGATTCAGGCAAGGGCCTCGGCTCTGGTCTTGCTCTTCGCGATGCTTGGGTAAGCTACAAAGTGTTGGGCAACGACCTCATTGTACAAGCTGGAAGGATGTACGTGCCGTTTACGCGTGATTATGGTACGACCTCCACTAAGGCCCTACTCACCACGGATCTCAACTGGGGTCAAGGCGGACATCGCAGCACGATCTTTTATCCTAGCAATATCGGCCGTGACGATGCCCTAACTTTGTGGGGTAACGTTATGAACGACAAGCTTCAATACCGTATCATGGTCGGCGATGGTGAAGAGGATGATGCAAAAAATCATGACGACACCATGCGCTATGCGGGACGTTTGAGCTACAGCGTGTTTGAAGCTGAAACCAAATGGTTTAATGCTGGAACATATCGCGGCACTAAACAGGTGTTGGCTCTTGGTCTTGGTATGGACTGCCAGAACGATCTGATCTTGAACGGCGAGGAAGAAAACTATTTTGCTTGGACTGCGGATCTGTTTTACGAGCAGCCTCTTGCTGGTGGCGATGCCTTGACACTGACCGCGTCCTACATTGATGTGAGCAACACCGTCAACAGTATTAGCTTCACCCAGATGGTTTCTGGCGATGACGGTTCGATCATGGCACTGAAAGCCGGCTACTACCTAGGCACCAAGATTGGCCGTGGCAACCTACAGCCCTTTGGCCACTATCAGCTCATCAGTTCCGACGAGAGCGGACGTGACGACACTCAGGTTTACGGTGTCGGCATGAACTACTACCTCAAAGGAGCGGCAAATAAGATCACCCTCGAAGGCACATTCGTCGATCAGGATGAAGAGATTGATGGGACCAACGTTCAGGATGAAACTCTGGTTACCCTGCAATTTGCAGTCGGTTTTTAAGTTTCACCATTTAGACAACTCAATCTGGGTGGTAGGTGCTGAATGACAACATTTCAGCGTATAACAAGCCAACTTATGGTCTTGTTATTCTTTGATTGCTATAGCAATATCGCTTCTAAAACCTGCCCTCACATCGAAACTAAAAAGCCAGTTCTGACGAATCAGAACTGGCTTTTTATCTTTTCAGACATCATGCGAGGTACAGTATTAAGGCTACAACATCCCCATAAAGCTCTGCTTAATAGCCAAAGCGGCCTGATTGCGTAAGGTTTTGAGCGAATTGAGTTGTTGGCTATCCAAATGATCACCCGTTGCTGAATTACCCGCATAAATTAAACCAATACATTTTTTCTGCACGAGTATCGGATAGAGGACAAAACTGGGAGAAAAAATTGCGCCGCGAAACCACTGCGGTTTCAAATCACGTATCTCGGTATCAGAGATATTGGTGATATAGAGGTCTCGTCCTTCCATCACCGAAGAGCTAAATAGATCTTGCCCTAATTCATCAACAGTGAAGGAGAAGTCATTGAGCCTGTTTTTAATGGTTGAGCCGAGGGAAAAACGGACATTCATCTGGTCGGACTTAGGATCTTTAAAGAAGATGACGACCCGATCAAAACCAATGCCGCGATAGATTGTTTCAAGAATCATCGTCAAAATTTCATCAAGGGTCACATCTTCAAGCATGACATTGGTGATCTCCTGAATGCCATTCATCAAACTTTGTTGTCGTTCTTCAGGGGTTGCACTATTGGTCAACGGTGCGGTGGCGGTATCGGCAATATGGAGTTTGTCGAGTGTTGAACGATTTCCATCCTGACGGCTCTGCTCACGGGCTTCGGCATCTTCTTCGGTGGCATTGAAACTTCGTTGATCGAGGTTCTTAATGTCATCACGATCAAGACGGATAACATCGGATAATTTTTGCATCTCAATCAATGCTGAATCCATCATAGCAACAATGATCTCTGGATCAATCGGATAGAGTTCACCATATTTTTCAAGAATAACATCTAGTTGCTGCAAACGTTTTGCCGGTGGCACATTCATGGAGATATCACAGAGTTCGTTGGCAAACGAAGCGATCCCTTGATGATGGGTAATTTTATCGTATTTCTGCCGCAACTCATCTTCCGTTGGAACCGTCATACTTTCAATAAGGGTTGCTGGCAACGCCCATGCTTTAGCAACACCAATGCCCAAGGCTGAAAAACGGGTGCCAATTTCTTCAAGCATAGCTTGGGGTTCACTGGTGCCCTGCTCAATACGCGCCATGTAATTTTGATATCTCTCGGGGAAATAGTACATCGCAAGTAAACGGCCAAAGTTATGCAGCATGGCGCCAACAAAGTAATGTTCTAAGTTGTCTATTTTAGAAATTTTTGCGAGCTCACGAGCAATAATACCACTTAAAAAGGAGGAGATAATAGCCTCCTTTATATAGTGTGCCGCAGATTTATCCTGTAGATGTTCGAAAAAAATTAGCCCAGTTACCGTGAGGTGAACTTGTTCAAAGCCAAGAACAACAACGGCTCGCGAAACCGTTGAGATATTTCCTGAAAATTCACCAAACATTGCGGAGTTGGCGACTTTAAGTAGGCGACTGCTTAGGGAGTAGTCTTTTAAAATCAACGCAGCAAGATCATTGGCCGAGGAACTACTGGTCGGCATTGCTTTGGAGTTGATAGCAACAATATGTTGCGACACGGCAGGCAAATTTTTCTGCGACTGCATCCTGTCAAGTAACGTTTCAACTGTCACAGACTGCGACTGCTGATCTTCAACCATTCACCTTCCTCCATATTTCGATAGATAGCCATGGGATCATTCAACTCACAGCCACAGTTAATTATCGGATGAACGTGGTCAACTTCATTGTTTCAACATGCCCCACATTCGCTAGATCAGCTAAGCGTCTATTATAATCATCATCTTACCACTAAGTTGTTAAATTTCATCACGATAATCTATTGGCCAATCATCTAGTCGCTGTTGAAATTCTTTGTTCATAATTTACACCATTACGGTCATACAACCTCGGAGTAATCTTGAATGACAATTTTTAGATTAGAATAGTCGTCACATAAGCCATATAGAGCGTTGTGCTTTATTTATTTTCGGGCATAAACAATAATCCTTACCACGCAAAAACGACCTCGGCTCTATATTGTGGATCCTGTTTACGATGTCATTATCCAGGATATCTAGCGTGAGAGGATGTGATCTGTTCAGTACGGATTCTAATCTAAAAACGTTGTCATCTTCTGTTGTGGCGAGTTACCACTTAGGTGGCCTCAACTGTTTAATTTTAATTCTCTATAATGTTAACAACAGATATGGGCAATATATTGCTATTGTGATAGTATTAGTAATTTATGTTTAATGTCCATAAACATAACTCCTTCAATGTCATATTTATCATCCATGTTAGGGAGATTATCCATGCCAACCCCCGAGCCACAATCACCTGAACTCTCTTTAGCACTTAAAGGGGCAAAATCTGGAATTTGGGATTGGCACATACCTGAAGAGACAGTCTCCTTTGGTCCAAACTATTACCGTATTGCAGGATACGAACCCAATGAATTCCCCTCAAGTTTTGAAGAATGGGAGAAGCGGGTTCATCCTGATGATATTGCTGCGATTAAAAAAACAATTGTTCAATATATTTCTGGGGAATTAGACCACTACACTGTTGAGTTTAGATTCAAGACTAAATCGGGTAGCTGGATGTGGATTATGGGGCAAGGTGAAATTTCAGAATGGGATGACGCCGGTAACCCGAAACGTTTTGTCGGACTCCATATTGATATTTCGCAAAGAAAAAAATCAGAACAATCCTATCAAGAAGAGAGAGCCTTTAACACCAGCCTAGTTGGTACGGCACAGATGATTATCTTGTTATTGGATACCGAAGGCCGCATCAGCCGGATAAATCCTTACATGGAGAAAATCACTGGCTACACGGAATCTGAAGTCAAAGGTAAAGACTGGTTTGATACTTTTTTACCCGCGAGCGACCATACAGAAATCCGCGCAATGTTTAGAAAAGCGATTGTCGATATTGATGTCAGCGGGGAAGCAAATCCCATTGTGACCAAGGATGGGCGAGATCTTATGATTGAGTGGTATAGTAAAACACTCAAAGACACTAATGGCACCATTGTCGGCTTGCTTTCTTTCGGAATAGACATCGATGACCGACTTCAAGCTGAGCAGAAATTAAAGAAGAGTGAGGATCGGTTCAAAAATCTTTCCAGTCTGACCTTTGAAGGAATTATTATTCACAACAAAGGGATCATAAAAGATACCAACAGTTCACTAGCTAAAATGTTTGGCTATACACAACAAGAGATGATCGGCAGGAATGGAATTGAGCTATTCGTTGCAAAGGAGTCTCGCTCAATAGTCTATCATAACATAGACAAAAATATTGCCACCCCCTACGAGGTGATGGCGATAAAAAAGTGTGGCACCACCTTTCCTATTGAAGTTCAATCTCGGGATATCATAACTGAAACTGACAATTTTCGGGTCACGGCAGTAAGGGATATCACTGCACGTAAAAGTTATGAGTCGGCACTCGCTGTAAGTGAAGCTAAGTTAGCCAGTATTTTGCGTTCAGCTCCTGTTGGCATCGGTCAAGTTGCAAACCGGGTTTTCATTTTTATCAATGATCAGTTTGCAACAATGCTCGGCTATACGAAGGATGAACTGATTGGCGAAAAATCACGTATTGTTTACCACAGTGATGCCGAATATGAGAAAGTTGGCAAGTCTAAGTATCAGCAAATCCACCAAAAAGGCACCGGAAGTGTTGAAACCATCATGCGCAAAAAAGATGGAACCTCAATTGATGTATATTTGAGTTCAACGCCAGTGAATCAAGAGGATTTAAGTCAAGGGGTAACATTTTCTGCCTTAGACATCACCGACAGAAAGCACACGGAAGACCTCGTCCACAAAATGGCCTACTATGACTCGCTTACAGGCCTTCCCAATCGGTTGTTATTCCTTGATCGTTTAGAACAAAGCATGAAAGTGTCTGAGAGAAAGGAGCAACAGATTGCCATATTGCTCATTGACCTAGACCGTTTCAAGAATATTAACGATTCATTGGGCCATCATGTTGGCGATGAACTGTTGATCTATGTCGCACGACTCATCGAACGTTGCGTTCGAGACATGGATACAGTGGCACGACTTTCAGGGGACGAATTTGCCATTATTGTCGAGAATCCAGAATGTTGTGAGAAATTAGCAATTGTAGCTCAGCGCATACTTGATGCATTCTTAGCTCCAATCGTGCTCAGTGAACATCAGACCTATAGTTCATGCAGTATTGGAATTACTGTTTATCCTCCGGACGCAACAGAGGGTGCTATTCTGTTGAAAAATGCTGACATTGCCATGTATGAAGCTAAAAGGAAAGGACGTGGTCGCTACCATTTTTACGCCAAAGAGATGGATGGAATCGCCTTACGGCGGCACCAACTTGAAAACGGCATCCATTCCGCTCTGATTAATGATGAATTTTCCCTCTACTATCAACCACAGATATGTCTAGAAACTGGCAAAATTACTTGTCTTGAAGCTCTGATCCGTTGGCAAGACCCCATAAAAGGATTGGTTTCACCTGGCGAATTTATTCCCCTAGCAGAGGAAACAGCGCTGATCCTGAAAATTGACAACTGGGTATTACATCGGGCGTGTCAACAATGCCGGACGTGGTTAGATAGTGGCTATTCAGAAATAAAAGTTGCGATAAATATTTCAGGATTGCAGTTTAAACAGCCTGATTTTGTTGACTTGATTGATAAAGTTTTATTAGAGTCAGGCATTCCAGCGAGTTGCTTGGAACTGGAACTGACTGAAGGTCATCTGATGGACAATATCGAAACAACCATCAATACGTTAATGAAACTCAAAGAGCGTGGTGTTGGCTTAGCTATCGATGATTTTGGTACTGGTTACTCTTCACTAAGCTATCTTAAAAACTTTCCCATTGATCGTGTAAAAATCGACCAATCATTCGTTCGCAGCCTGCCCAGTAAAGACAGTGATATTGCCATTGTTGGAGCGATCGTTGCCTTAGCTCAAAGCCTTGATATGAAAGTGATTGCCGAAGGGGTTGAAACACTCGAGCAACTTGAAATTCTTAAAAACAAAAACTGTTTAGAGATGCAGGGCTATTTCTTTAGTCGCCCTTGCCGCCTTGATGACCTTAAGCAACTTCTTGATGAGCCGCAACCTTTCCATGAGCATATTTAGTGTTCTTTCTGATGGTGCAACGTCAAGATATCTATCTCATCCACTGCACAAGTAATGTTCCGCTAAAATAAAAATATACACAAAATATATCAGCGTATTAATTTAATATATCAACCGTAACTAGTTGATATAATGGATAAAACCATTCATTTCGTTGTAAAAGTTACCTACCTAAATACCATCAGGTGCATAATTGTTTTATTCACTTGCTGTCCATTACGAAGAGTTAAACACCAGACCACACCCTCGAAAACACAAGCAAATTCAGGCACTTAAATATTATTTCTCTAAAAAAACAAAATTGGCACGGCTCTCGCTATATAGAAAGACAACAAACAAAAATCAATTAAACAAACGTTCCATACATAGGAGGCCACCATGAAAGCATTAAACAAAATCAAAATAACCCTAAGTATTCTTGCCCTGACTGCAACACCTGCTCTAGCGAGCCAACAAGCAGAAAACAGCAGCTTACTGGTTTGGTTATTCATCGGCTTCTGCGGCTTGGTTGTTGTTAGCCAGCTTATTCCTGCACTCGTTATGGGTTACGGTATGGTTAAGGGGTTACTCAGCCACGCCGAAAACCACTAATTAAATAGAAACGAAACAGTACTCACAACTATTTTCAACCACTTTGAAAGGATCAAAACCATGAAAGCACTTAAAAACATCGCCTTGACTGCACTTTTCACCCTTATCGCTTCTTCGCCAGCATTGGCTTCTACAGCTGGGCGCGTAGATAACAGCGGTTTCATCGTTTGGGCATTTTTGGGCTTCTGTGCTTTGATCATCGTGGCACAACTTGTACCTGCAGTAATGGTTATGCTCGGTATTGTTAAAGCTGTTGCCAGCCCAAAAGAGGAAGCTCAACAAAAAAGTCATTAACAGCATCGACCCCGTATCAATGACCAGTCACCCTGCTTTGGCAGGGTGGCATTAATACTGGAGCACACTATGTTTTCCGTTATCACCGCCTATAACGCTGCTACACCCGAGGCCAAAAAGCAATTAGAACAGGTGATTATAAGCGCCGGGTGTGATCCCGTCAACGTAACCACCTTAAGCGAAGCGGTAGAGGTATTACGCGAGAAACAAGCGACTCTGCTTATCGTTGGTCAAAAGTTCGAACATGGCAGCGTGCTTGATTTGATCCCGATTTTTAAACACCTACAGCGTGATTTAAAAATTATTTTATTGGCTGATTCAGCCAGTGAAGGGTTTTTACGCCAAGCGCGTTCAGCGGGTATTTTTTACCACGCCCTAGAACCAAACGATGCGGAAGATTGTAAAGAATTACAACTGGTATTGGAGTGTGCCAAAGAGGCCATTGCCAAAAAACGCGCCCCATTTTGGCAGCGATTATCTCCAGCTTTGAGGGCCTAACCAACGGCTCAATTTATTTAAATATTTGTGCTATGAAGCTTTGGCGGCCCTGATTGGGTCGCCTTTTTTTTGATCGCACACACAGAGAATAACTCTGCCACACACATAATTACGCCTCAGCGCACGAAGAAAGCAACAAATGAATATTAATGCACTTCTCCTCAATGGATGCTTTGCACTGTACGCTATTAGCGTTTTACTTTACATGGCACACGCTTACCTACGCAGGCCGAAGCTACACCAACTGGCTCTCGGCGCGGTACTTGTTGCTTTTAGTTGTCAAAGCCTTAGTCTTGGGTTGCGCTGGTTCGCTGCTGGCTACCTACCTGTAACAAATCTATTTTCAACCCTTTTTTTCTTTAGCTGGACCCTCGCTGCGACCTACGTTTATTTTGAGCTACGCTATCGGCTTGCCTCTTCGGGGCTGTTTGTTATGCTACTCAATCTACTCCTTTTGTACATCGCACTGCCACGAGATCCAAGCCCCCCACCGCTGATTCCAATGCTTGATACTCCGCTATTTACGCTGCATATCGTCTTTTCGTTTCTCGGTTATGCTCTGTTTGCCATGGCCTTCTCTTTAGCGGCCCTCTACCTCATTCAGCATAAAACATCGGTATTAACTCTGCCATCAAGAAGCCTACTAAAGCAGCTAAATGAGGAAGCTATTTTCCTTGGTTTCTGCTTCTTTACTCTCAGTATGCTTCTCGGTAGTTATTGGGCTTATGTTGCTTGGGGGTATTATTTCTCTTGGAATATTAAAGCACTGTGGTCAGCGCTAATATGGCTATATTTTGCTGGCATGTGCCACGCTAAATTTATTCGCTCTTGGCAAGGAACTGGTTATGCATGGCTCTCTATTTTAGGGTTTGCTCTCGTACTCTTTACCTACTTAGGGATTGGCTTGCTAATGAAAAGCAGTCACCCTCTCGCATAATACGATTAGGAAACAAAATGTTTCGTCAATTATGGAAAATCTGCTGTTCTGCAAAGGTCACTATTATCCTCACCAGTGCAACAACGGTTATCGCTATTTTCGGCTCAACACAAATAATGAATAACCCACGGCTGTTTAATGAAATGGACAGCAAACCGTTGCTCGAATGGTGGCACGGCTACCTTCCTCACGCCAACGTCTATAGCTTATGGATCCCTTTGTGCAGCGTACTTATCGGGCTATTGTGCTTGAACACTCTGTGCTGTTTTACTGATTGGCTTTATCACCTGAGGAGTCGCTGGAAAAAGGGGGGTGAATACCTCATCCATCTTGGATTTATTCTCGTGGTGATCGCTTACGGGTGGGGAAGTATTTATGGCATGCGCAGCAGCAATAACAGTGTCGGCGAAGGTGAAGTGATCGCTCTGCCGTCAAAGAGCGGTTATTTTTTACGCCTGAACAGTTTTCAGCCACAACTTGCACCTTCGGGCCGCCCCGTCGATATGCTGAGCAACGTAACACTACTTATGGGAGATCAAGAGTTGAAAACGACAAATGTTCGCTTCAATCATCCGTTAGCCTACGGTGATCTCATTATTCTCGCGGGATCATACCGCCAACAGGCAATTGGCTTTCGTTGTTTCATCAACGATCAGCGCGTTGAACTTAAAAAAGGCAGTACACATATATTGCCATCAGGCTCACGCTTAAAGGTTGTGGAATTTCATCCTGACATCCAGCAAAGAGGGAGAAATTTAGCGGCCAATACGACATTACGCAATCCAGCATTTTTACTGGAGCTAAGTGGCCACACACAAGAGAAAAAAGATATTTGGTATGTTGTGAGACAGGGAGTATCACAACGGTTACTCGCCGCAGGTTTTACGCCGCAACGCTTAACGCCACTGTACAAAAACTACAGTCAACTGACCATCAATCGCGATCCAGGCTCCCCTTTAGCTGCGGTAGGTGGCATAGCGATGATGTTAGGTGTATTGATCAGCCTACGCTCTTTTTATGCGAAACGATCCGCCATAGCGGCCTCCAGAGACAATCGCGCTATCTAAAAGGTGCGTATCGAGTCATTGGAGGGCAATGCCAAGGATAGAGCAGATCATTAATTGTCAGCCCAGTTTATCCGACGTTCAGTTAGGTTTGTCGTCATGGCTATTTTATTATCATCAATAAGGTCGGATAGATATTTAATGATTTCAGGCGTTATGTCCTCATTGGTGATGAGATCAGTAGAATCAATGGCTATCCAACCATTACGCCCTGAACGCTTAACGGCATAAAGACAAGCATCAGACAACTCCACCACTCGATCCCAACTCAGAACGTCAGGGCTACGCGTAATAAAAGGGAAGACAGAAGCCCCAATTGAACACGTTAGGTGAAACGGTGACTCCTTACCAATATCAAACTGGTAGTGTTCCACGGCCTGCTGTATGCGCTCAACTAAAATGGTGTAGTTTTCACGACATACATTTTGGGAGACAATTAAAAACTCTTCTCCACCCCATCTGATTATAGTATCTGTGTCGCGACAGGATTTTTTCAATAATGAGCTCATCTGTTTCAGAATTAGGTCGCCAACACCATGCCCATAGGTATCATTAACATCTTTAAAATGATCCAAATCAACCATAATGAATAAAATGTCAGTATCGCGTTGGTTGTTTTTTTCATTGATTTCCTGGGGACTGCAATAATTGCGGAGAACTTGAGCGACATTTTCATGAATGGTCTTATTGAAATATCGCCGATTCCAAAGCCCCGTAAGCTCATCGGTTAAGCTAATTTTGTAAAGTTGATCATGGGCTTTTTGAAGGTGATGGGTAAGCTCCTCTTGTTTCTCTTTTTCACATGATAAAATTGAACTAAGCGCCTCATTGCGAAAACCAACAATCAAAGAACTTAAACTGTTATGGTGCATCGAACTACCAGCTTTGACTAAAATACCAACAAAAAACATCGTCAAACACCCGAGAACAACGTAGAATAATCCCCCTTCAAAGAAAAATCGAAGAGAAACGGGCACAGCTGAAAGCAAAAGGAATGTGATATAGGATGGCTGCCACGTATAGTATGTTGACACCGCAGCAGCGCCTAGCGGCAAGATACATAAAGCCCAAACCAGAGAAAACTCTGGAGAATTTTCAGGCCATAAAAAGAATGACGGCAAAGCCCACATCACTCCAGAAGCACTTGAACCAATAACATGCCAATTCGCCCACTTATTTAATTCACCCCCTACTGGTGCTGTTCGTTGGAATAAAACAATAAGGTAACCCCGAGCAAAAGAGATTAGTGTGAAGGTGCCTAACCACAAACAAATTTTCCACGTTGGCAGAACAGGAAAAAGTATACCGCTGACGGAAAATGCGACAACAAGAACCCCCACCAAACCAACCCACGATTGCTGGTATAGCTGCCCTACTTGTGCTCCTAAAACCTTCAGAACGATATCAGCGTTTTCCGTTGTTTCCGATTCGGCCATTACGCTTTCCATCATCAACCTATCTCTATGGAGCAAAGACTTAGCCCAAATCAAAAAAAGTTGAATTTTTTTTACCATCGAGCGCCCCTTTCTCCATATCTCCCTATTCTTTCCTGTATAATAAATCTTGAGATAAACGATCTAAATATTACGCCCACTTCAGCTTAAAGCGGTTACAAATTGTCCAAGTCCATAAACGAATGAACTTAGTTTGTTACGTATAATAGACTTTGTCAAAATGTATTTTCTAATAAATTGGAACTTCAATCGTAATAAAATTAGTGCACAGATCAGGCACCCACTTAATATTCTAATCGATAATAAACAACATACCCTCACATCCCTTGAACTTCCATTGCTAATCAATAATAAACGATATACGATAGTAGAATTAATAAAAAACAAGAACTCAGGAATAACGATGAATAGTAAATGGGTGAAAATTCGTAAGTTATATCGTACTTTTGCCATTGATGGCCGTAAAAGCAAGGTGTTGATTGAACTTTTGTGGGATCAAGCAACTCAATTAAAAATATGCGACGCACAACTTGAGCAAGCCTTTGTCAACGCATACAAAACTGGACGTATGGTGGATACAGAATATGCTAAAGAACTCTTTCATTCGCGCCTAAAAAAGCTACCACAATCACAGCTTGCGGGAGTAGATCCTCATACTATTTTCCACGATACGAGTGATGCCTCCCGCCGTCAGAAAGCTGTGCACCACTCACCGACGTTACCGCTCATGTCGTAAAGCCCAAAAGCGTTCGGCTGTTTTCCACCAACAACATGGGGGGTGTCATCACTGTTGCGATCATACCAAGCGACCTCATCCACTTCGTCGCCTCCCGAGTAGAGCGAATCTTGCCCTGCACGTGCAGCGTATTCCCACTCAGCCTCGGTGGGCAAACGGTAGAAGCCATCACTTTGTTGATTGAGTTTCTCTATATATGTTTGCACATCATCCCAACTCACCTGTTCGATAGGGAAGTTCGGGTTATCAGCAAAACGGGCGGGATTTTCGTCCGCAATCGCTAACCACTGCTCCTGAGTCACCTCATATTGGCCCATATAGAAATCATCGACACAAACCTTATGAACGTGCTTGGCATCATCGTAGCCTTTTTCGTTGCCCATCAGAAAGCAGCCTTGACCAATCGCAACAAAGGCCATCCCTGTTGCCTCATCGGTAATCGCTTCTCCGCGGGCAACAACAGGTGTAACAACACGAGCTTCAACGAGGGGTTCAGCATACTCTTCGGTCGGTGAAAACTCCATGCCGCCAAGTTCAGCAATGTCAGCATCGAGAGGCCAAAACTCGGCCTTCATTTCAGCTTTCGCAGTCACAAGACCACAGCATAATGTGAATACTAAACCAACCAAAAGAGATGTAACGGTTTGATGATGTTTCATATATAAAAATCCATTATCACTATATAAATAAAGAGCCTCACTCTTTATATCGTTTAATGGGTCATTATTTCACTAAATAATTACGGTATTTTTTTCATTATAGGCCTTGGTTTTAGTGTTAATTTGGAACGATCAATTTCATATCAATGAACAAAACTCTTTAAAGGCTACCCGTGAATATTATCAATAAATTGTCTATTGCCTTGCTCTTCACTTTTTTTACACTGGCAGCAAGCTACACTTCACAAGCAGGCGACCATGTTGATGAGCTTACTTATCATCATTTTAAACAGCAAATTGTTTCGTCATATCAAGGCAGTGTTCCGCAACAATGGGGTGAAACGGTCACAGGGGTCAAAACACGCCTTGCAACACACGACAAGGTGATCGCACTAACGTTTGATGCCTGCGGAAGTCAGCATGGAATGCGGCTTGATACAAAAATCACTGATTTTTTGGTTCAACAGAAAATACCAGCAACACTGTTTATCAATGCCCGCTGGATTGAACCCAACATGGCAGCATTTCAACGCCTTAGTGCTAATCCTCTTTTCGAAATTGGCAATCATGGCTATCAACATCGTCCTGCCTCAATAAATGGCCGTTCGGTGTATGGAATTAGCGGAACCAGTTCGGTTGCAGAGCTTGTAGATGAGATTGAACTTAATGCGCGAAAGATCGAAGCACTAACAGGGAAACGCCCCCTTTTTTACCGCTCTGGAACGGCATATTACGATGAAGTGGCCGTTCAAATCACACAAGAATTAGGTTCTGAAGTGGCGGGATTTTCTGTTCTTGGTGA
>Ga0193956_1000496_pt1 | contig 17925 bp, 15 predicted proteins | sample BB_7_MG_FD_140358 | JGI IMG/M metagenome (GOLD analysis project Ga0193956, IMG submission 140358) | Microbial mat bacterial communities from the Broadkill River, Lewes, Delaware, United States - BB_7_MG | ecosystem: Environmental > Aquatic > Freshwater > River > Microbial mats | place: USA...
CAAATGAATTGGGAAACAACTTTTGATGATAGAGATGATGGCTTACCTTGTGAAGTATTACTAACTGCAACTTCATATATGAATGAAGCAAGTGGATATGATAACTCTGTTGATAATGCAATAGAAATAAAACTACCTAATAAGTGGTTAGTTGAAAGTATGAGTTTAGTACAAAATTTAAATGATGGAGAATGGATTAATCACAATAATGATATTGTATTTATAGATAAAGGTGGTATTGATGAGGATATAGCATTACTTGCTGATAAAGAAAAAGTATTAGAATTTTTAGATCAAAATGACTACACAGTTTGTTGGATAATGTGGGGAGAAAAACAAGTTAGAAATACTAATAATGAATTTGATGAAAAAGATTTTTTAGGTATCTCACAAATAGATTGTTTTTCATATTTTGATGGTAAAAAAATTATTGATAGTAAAATTAATGTTAAATATAATGAGGGAAATTGATTTGTCAATTGTAATGACCTTCTCTAAATCCCTCTACACTCGTGGCATCCAATGTCAAAAAGCACTTTGGCTTAAAAAGTACAAGCCAGAGGTGTTAACACCGCCAGACGAAGCAGCTCAGGCTGTATTTGATACTGGTAATGTTGTTGGAGATTTGGCATGTGAGCTGTTTCAAGGTGGAAAAGAAGTTCCATTTACAAGAGATTATGATCAGATGATCTCCACTACTAAACAGTGGCTAGATGATGGTGTGTCAAACATCTACGAAGCTACTTTTAACTACGGTGGCATACTTGTTATGGTCGATGTTTTACATGTAAGTGATGATGGTGTAAACATTTACGAAGTAAAAAGCTCCACAGAGGTAAAAGATATCTACTTACATGATGTATCCATACAGTACTATGTGTTAAAGAACTTAGGTTTTAGTGTCAAAAGTGCAAATGTAGTACATATAAACAAAGAGTATGTTCGAGGGGAAGAACTTGAGCTAGATAAGCTCTTTAAGATCGTAGATGTTACAAGTGAAGTTGAAGAGCTACAACAAAACATCCCCTCTATATTACAAGAGTTTAGAGATGTACTGCATGACAAAGAAAATGAACCAAACATAGACATAGGCAAACATTGTCACAAACCTTATGTATGTGATGCAAAAGAGTACTGTTGGAGGGTTCAAAGGGATATACCTGAGTATTCGATCTTTAACATCTTTAACCTTGGAAGTAAAAAGCAAGTAGAACTCTACGAACAGGGCATAGTACACATAGACGATGTGCCAGATGACTTTGCCATGACACCAAACCAAGCCGCGGCAGTTGAAAACTTCAAGTCAAAAACTAGCTTTATAGACAAGCAAAATATATCTACCTTTTTAAAAAACATTAAGTACCCCATATACCACTTAGACTTTGAGACTTACCAACAAGCCATACCTCGCTACAAAGGCATAAAACCTTTTGAACAGATCCCATTTCAGTATTCGCTACATGTAGAGCACGAAGATGGCACTTTGGAGCACAAAGAGTATTTGGCAGAGGATAGCGTAGATAGTAGGTATGAACTCGCTTCAAGACTTTGTGAGGACATACCAAACAACGTAACAGTCCTAGCTTACAACATGGGTTTTGAAAAAGGTGTGATCAAACGACTTGCAAGTAGTTATGATGATCTAAGCGAGCACCTCTTGAGCGTAAACGAAAACATGCAAGATTTGATGGTTCCATTTCAAAAGAAGTGGTATGTAACACCTGCTATGCAAGGGAGTTATTCGATCAAGTATGTACTACCTGCACTTGTCCCTGAATTTGAAAAAGCTTACAAAGAGTTAGACGGTGTACAAAATGGTTCTCAAGCTATGAATGCCTTTGCAAATATGGGTAAGTTTAGTGCTAAAGAGAAGCAGAAGATGAGAACTTCATTGTTAGAGTATTGTAAGTTAGATACTTTAGCGATGGTTGAGGTTTTGAGAAAGTTAAAGGAAAGTATATGATTGATTATAGTAAAAAAATAACATTAGACAGAGAATTTTATCCATCAAAAGATATAAATATATCGATCGAAAGTGATAGAGGAAGAATACTTTCTGCTCCTGCTTTTAGAAGGCTACAAAAAAGAACACAAGTTTTTGCACTTGAGCTAAATGCATCTATTCGTACAAGATTAACACATTCACTAGAAGTAGGGCAGACTGCACGCTTTATAGCTAAAACTATTTTGTCAAAACTTTCAAAAGAGGGACTGGAAAACTACCATCTTGAAGAGCTTGAAAATGCTTTTATATCAACAGCAGAGATGACAAGCTTACTTCACGACATAGGAAACCCACCATTTGGGCATTTTGCAGAACAAACGATCAACAAGTGGATGGAACTTAATGCAGTTCCTATTTTAGACAAGTTTGAATCTAGTTCAGATGAGACAAAAGATCTAAAAGAGCTTTTAAAAAGAGATATTTGTAACTATGACGGAAATGCACAAGCTATTAGAGTTATAACAAAGCTACAGAGGCTTAATCTTTCATATACGCAGATATTAGCCGTACTTAAGTATACAAGAGGTGCATATGAAGCTAAACCAGAAAAAGGCACTTCTTTAGACTACTTGTGTAAAAAGCCTGGGTTTTACTACAGTGAAAAAGAGTTTATTGAAAAAATTCAAGATACTTTAGGTGTTAAAGCAGGGCATAGGTTTCCCCTTACTTACATTATGGAAGCTGCGGATGATATTTCATACCTTACAGCTGACTTGGAAGATTCTGTTGAAAAAGGTATTCTTAGTTTAGATAAACTGTATGGTTTGATCAAAAACGAGTGTGAAAAAGAGGATGAGAGTTATCTTCTAGATCTAATAGAAGATAAATACCAAAAAGCAAAACAAAATGAAGAACCTTACCAGTTTAATATGTTCTTTACTCTCTTTAGAGCACAACTAGTTACTGCTTTGGTTTATCATGTTGTAGAAGTTTATTTAGATAACCATGAAAGTATTTTCAATGGTGAGTTTAACTCTGCACTACTAGATCATAATGAAGAAAGTAAATACTTTAAAGCAATAAAAATACTTGAAAAAATATCCTTAAAATATATTTATCAAAATAAGGATGTTCAAGAACTTGAACTTCAAGGTTACTCTATAGTCAACGGACTGTTAAACATATATAAGCCACTCTTGGATTTAAGCTCAGATGATTTTGCTAAGTTGTTAGAGGATAAAAAAATTGACTGTTTCGTTTCTATGAGATTGATAAAAAGGTTGTCGTCTAAACAGATAGTGGCATATAAAAATGATGTAGAGAAACTGGACAAGGATGATAAAGAGAGTTACATTTTACTTGAATGGTATTATAGAGTTAGGTTGATCATTGACTATATAAGTGGAATGACTGATGATTTTGCGTTAAAAGAGTTTCAAACACTATCTGCAGTGTAAAATTATTGGTTTTATTGGGTTTATATTTGGTGGAGCTGTGCGGAATACAATAAAGCCTAATATAAAGCTTTTAGTTTAAAAAATATTAAAAGTTGTACATAAAATGGTACATATAATATACTTAAGGATTAATTTTTAAATCTTCTATTATTAAGTCAATTTGAGTTTTTATCTCTGGTAGTTTATCTTTTGCAACATTCCAAACAATCTCTTCATCAACTTCAAAATACCAATGAATTAATTTATCTCTCATTTTTGCCATTAATGACCAAGGTAAGTCATTGAACTTATCAGTAATCTCTTTTGGAACTTGTTTTGTAGCTTCACCAATAACTTCTATCTCTCTTATACAAGCACTGACTGTTTTATTATCTTTCACGAACTCTTCATAATTCATACCATCTATGAAAGAATTGATTTTTGCTATCCTGTTTGAAATATCTTCTAAAAAAAAGTATATAGTTTCTCTTCATATAGAAATAGCTTCTTGTAGTATTTGATCTTTTATATTCATTTTTAGTTTTCTTTTCGGTACTAAGTCAACATGTTTTTTTAGAGAGTGGCTTAGATATTCTTCTAGCTCTATAAAAGTTAATAAATCAGGAGTTTTTTTAAAGTCAACCAGTAAGTCAACATCACTATTTGCTGTTTGCTCTTCTCTAGCATATGAGCCAAAAAGGTAAAGTGATTCAATACTATATTTTTCTTTAAACTCTGAGTAGTGCTCTTTTAAATAATTTAGTATATTGGTCTTTTCAGTTAATTTTGACATCAAAACACCTTCACTTTTTAATATTCTTAATGAAGTATATCATATAGTTTCTTTACTAGTGTATTTTAGAATAACCATCCTTTAAGATTCTATCTTTTAAGTATGTGTTCATTTTAGATCGAAATCTTACAATATCTACTTTTTTATGTAGAACACTTTCAATTTGTTCTTTAATAGACATAATGTCAAATAGCTTGGGACTCATAGATACCACAATATCTATATCACTATCTTCAGTAGCTTCATCTCTTGCATAACTACCAAATAAGCCTAAATTATAGATATTTGTACATTTTTATATATAGTTGTAGTTAGTTGATTTTGTGTAATACCTCTTAAAAAGCCTGTATTTAGGGATTTTAATTGTTGTTTTTAGGGGATTTAAAATTAAGTTGATGGTGGAGCTGTGCGGAATCGAACCGCAGTCCGAAACATAGCTACTTTTAACCTCTACATGCTTAGAAAAGTTGTTTTGTTTAACTTAGACTTCACACAACTTGCAAAGCTAGACCAAGCGAGCCTCTAGCAATTCGTCTTAAGTGGAGACACACTTAAAATATATCTAAATAAAGGGTTATACTTCGAATCTTGCTTATTTAGAATCCACAAGTGAAGCAGCCCTCCTCGTATGAGGGGTTATAAACTTAAGCTACTGCTAAAGCTGGGCGATAGTTTGTATTGTTTGCGTTTAACAATGTTGAGCCGTGTAACCGAATGCTCAGTCGGACATGCAATCAAAAGCTACTAAGTCCCGTCGAAACCAAGTCAGCCCCTGTTTAATTAGAGGATGAGATTATATCTAAAATTTGTTAAATTAGAAACTATCGCTAAGATTTGAATCACCTAGTAGTTTAGGTTCAAACATAACTACTTTATTTCTACCACTATCTTTAGCTTTGTACAGAGATATATCTGCAAACTTTATACATTTCCATATACTCTCACTATCTTCTGGAAACATTGAACAACCAACACTTAGCGTTTTGGAAAATACTTCACCACTTCCTTGAATTTTCTTTTTAGAAAACTCTACTCTAATAGCTTCTGCAACTTCTATGGCACTTTCTCTATCACAGTTATAAAGAAGTGCAATAAACTCTTCACCACCATATCTAATGGCAATATCAGCTTTACTAATACTGTCTTTTATAACTTTTGAAACAACTCTAATCGCTTCATCACCAACATCATGCCCATATGTGTCGTTAATCATCTTAAAATAATCTATATCGATCATTAAAACAGCATAGCTAGTTTTTGCACGAAGAGCCTGAGGGATAGATACATCAACAAACTCATCTAAAAACTTACGGTTATACATTCCAGTTAGTTGGTCTACTCTTGCCATTGTATTTAGTATCTGCATCAGTTTTTTGCTAACTATGGCAGGTCTAGCTGTAGTGATGTAGTCTTCAATATCGCTCATTATAGCTCTTACTTTGTCCGTTTCATCTTTTGTTTTTGTAACAATAGTAAGTATCAAAGAGAGATCACTTGAAATACTGTATGGCATACATACGTGTTCACTTCCTTCGTAATCGTACACTGAACAAGAAGATGGAAATATACTAGAGTCTACACTAGAGTGTATTCTATCGGCTCTACATTCATTGTCTAAAATACCACAGTGGCACTCTTTTTCAGTATATACAATTTTTTTAATCTTATTTATTACATCTATTTCCGTAAGTGTAAAATCATCTAGTTTAAATTTTTCTCTTAGCACATATGCAATTCTATTGTAGATGTCATTTAGATCTTTATCATTTTCGATCGTTTGTTTAAACTTATAAATATCAGAGAGTCTGTCAATAGTGTCATTAATGTTTTTAAGTGGATCACTATCTTTTACATAGTTTTTATTTTTAATAAATATATATACTTTTTTATCAAGCTCTTCAAATGTAGTTTGGAGTTTTTCAAGCATACTATTTAAAAGTTTTGCAACAGAAGCACTCTCCTCGTTTGTATTTACATCTACTCTAGTGGCATAGTTTCCTCTATATGTCTCATGCATAACTTTTTTGATCGAGTAGAATATGCTTACATACGGTTTTATAAACCTGTTAATCACAATAAAGACTAAAATAATTACAATGATAGTTATACCAACATTTGATATGATAGCTTTGATACTACTTGTACGTATATCGGTTGTATCCATAACCATACTTACTACACCTAAAACTTCACCCTCTGTTGCTTTGTGACATTGCATACAGTTAGGATTTCCGTATTCTGAAGCTACAAACGGTATTGTTACACGCATAAAACTTTTACTCGGAGTCTCTGTTGTTATAACTTTTTTCTCTCCACTTAAGAGTACTTCTTTGTCAGTACTGTCTCTTGGCGTTTCATTGTTAAAACCTTCTCCATACTGCTTTATAACTGTTGGAGAACGGGCAACCCAAAGTTCGCTGATGTTGTGAAGGTTACTGATCTCGTTTAGGAAAAATTCTCTGTGATCCATCATCCCATTTACCATGTGAGATGTAAGACCGGTTTTTAAAACCTCTGCTGTTAGTTCAGCTTTTTCTTCTGCATGTTTTAGACCTGACTCTCTAAAGTTCATTAAAGTACTTACCGTTAATGCTATAAAAAAGAAAGTAAATATAGCGATTAATGATATTATTATTTTCTGTTTAGACCCAATTTTATTTTCTTCCAAAATTTCCCGCTTTTGTAAAATTAAATTTTATTATATAATTTTTTACTTAAATAATGTTAGTTTATAATACTATTATTTTTTAACTATGTTATTTTAATCATATATTTTATAATATTAAATATATGATATTATTAGTAATAGGCTAAAATATAAAAAAAGAACATACTATGTCAGAACATAACCATGGACATCACCATCATCACGAGGTTAGTGGTAAAAACTTATTTATAACAGTTGTATTAAATGCTGTAATAACAGTAGCTCAATTTATGGGTGGGTTGTTGTCTGGTTCATTAGCACTTTTTAGCGATGCTTTACATAATTTAAGTGATGTTTTATCTCTTCTTATAGCATACTGGGCAAATCAGCTTTCAAAAAAACCTGAAAATGTAAAAAAAACTTTTGGGTACAACAGAGCTGAGATCATAGCCGCACTCTTTAATTCTTCTGTTTTGATCGCTATCTCAATCTACTTAATATTTGAAGCAATAAATAAACTTTATAATCCTGAACCTATTGATTCTTTTTGGGTAATCATACTAGGTCTGCTTGGAATCTTAGTAAATGGTTTAAGTGTTTTTATAATTAAAAACGACGCAAAGTCAAACATGAACATGAAAGCAGCATATTTACATCTATTAGCAGATGCTATGACATCTTTTGCAGTAGTTATAGGTGGTATTCTTATGTACTATTTTGGTTTATTTTGGGTTGATTCTTTAATTACAATTATAATTGCTATCTACTTGATTTGGGTATCATTTTCTTTAGTAAAAGGTTCTGTTTTTGTTCTTATGCAGTTTGTTCCAGAAGAGTTAGATATAGATGAAATAGTTACTACTATAACTAAGTTAGAAAACATAGACAATGTTCACCATGTTCATTTGTGGCAGCTAGATGACAACAGGATACATCTAGAAGCACATTTAAATTTTTGTGAAAATATTTCGTTAGAGGAATCTACTAGTGTAATAAACTTTCTTGAAGAACAGCTACAAAAGTTGTATGGGATCTCACACGTTACATTTCAGTGTGAATATAACCGATGTGAGAATAAAGAACTTATAAAAAGATATCAACACCTAGCTCTTTAGCGTATTGTTTCCCTTTTTTAGTAAGTTCTACAACATTTGATGCATCAACATCTATAAGTTCGTAGAAGCGCATCTCTTTTATAAGATCTAAAAAGTTTTTCTTATCAAGATTTATAAGTTTAAAAACTGATGTCATGTTTATAGGTGTAGCACGAGCGATTACATAAAATGTTTGAAGTGAATATTCACGTTCAAAAACATCTTTATATCTATCAAGAAGTTTATTTATTTTTATAGTTCTTAGTATATCTTTCTCGTCTAAATCATATTGTTCAAAATCAAATTCACGCTCCAACTCTGCTACGATCATTCCATCTGGGTCATTAATGTCTACTTTTTGATACTCCATAAAATTCTCCAATAAATGTATATTTAAAAGTAAAAGCAAAAAAAGTACCCAAATTTGACTACTAATATATGTATTAAAAAATAAGTGATAAGATACTTTATATAAAAACATGGAGTATAGATTATGGAAAATAAATTTTTAGATGCAATGATGTTTAGACATGCTTGTAAAGAGTTTGATGATTCAAAAAAGATTAGTGAAAATGACTTTAACAATATTTTAGAGATTGGAAGGTTAAGTCCAAGTTCATTTGGTTTTGAACCTTGGAAATTTTTGGTTATACAAAACAAAAATCTAAGAGATAAACTCAAGGAATTTACATGGGGTGCACAAGGGACACTACCAACGGCAAGTCATTATGTGATCATATTAGCTAGAAAAAAAAGTTCTATGATCTATAATAGTGAGTATATTGATCATGTAATGAAAGACACACATAAACTACCGCAAGATGCCATAGAGATGAGAAGAGGTTTTTATGAAAAATTTCAAAAAGAAGATTTTAATCTTTTACAAAATGATAGAGCTATGTTTGACTGGGCATCTAAACAAACTTATATTGCAATGGCAAATATGATGAGTGGAGCTGCATATATGGGTATAGACTCTTGCCCTATAGAAGGGTTTGATGCAAAAAAAGCAGAAGAGTTTTTAAAAAATGAATTAAAGATTGATACAAATGAATTTGGGCTCTCAGTTATGGTCGCTTTTGGATACAGAAAAAATGAACAAAAAGAAAAAACAAGACAAAGTCTAAGTGAGATTGTAATAAATTACTAGGAAATATTAAATAATTTAAACATAAAATAATTTAAACATAAAATAATTATATTATTTTTTATTATATTGATTTCATATAAATATACTGCTATTATTATTGTAAGAAATTAAGAAAACTTAAAAGGACTTATTATGAAAGTTAACATTTCTTCTAAAATAGTACACATAATACTTGTAACAATAGTTATATTATCAAGTGTAAATATTTATATGTCAATATCAAATGTAAACAAGATGACTAAGGAGCGTATTGATCAGTATAGGACACAAGCTTATAAAGAGGAGTCTGAAAAGTTAAAAAACTATACGGAGATTGTTTACAAAAGTATTGAAGCTTTTTATAAGTCTACAAATAGTGCAAATGGTAGTGAAGAAGCTAAAAAAGAGCTCTTTAATATGATAGAAAATATAAAGTTTGGAGAGGGTGGTTACTTTTGGATCAACGATACTCAGCCAAAAATGGTTATGCACTCTATTAAGCCGCAACTAAATGGTAAAGATTTAACAAATGTTAAAGACCCAAATGGTGTACAGCTATTTGTAGAAATGGTAAAAGTAGTGAAGTTAAATGGTGAGGGTGTTGTAGAATATCATTGGTCCAAACCAGGGGAAGAAGAGCCCCAACCAAAAATTTCTTACGTAAAACTTTTTAAACCTTTTGATTGGATCATAGGTACTGGTCAATATATAGATAATATAGAAAAAAAAGTTAAAGTTATTGAGACTAATGCAGAAGAGTTAATAAAGTCTACTATAGTTGAGACTCTTACTACATCTATAGTTCTTGCTATTTTAATAGCTATAGCTGTATCTTTTATAGCTAGAAAAATGATTGTTCAACCTGTTCAAAGTATTTTAGACATTACTACAGATCTAGCTCATGGAGAAGGTGACTTAACTAAAAGAGTTAATGTTAATAGTAATGATGAGATAGAAGATGTGGCTCACAATGTAAATGAGTTTATAGAAAAAGTTCATGTAAGTGTTGATGGTGCTAAACAAACAAGTTTAGAAAATAGTTCTATATCTAAAGAGTTGTCTGTTACAGCATTTAGAGTTGGTGAAAATGTTGAACAGTCAGTACAGATAGTAAATAAGACTACACAAAAAGCTTCAGAAATTCAATCAGAAATATCAGTATCTGTAGAGGATGCAAAAAAATCTAAAGAAGATATAGCACAAGCAAACAAAACACTAAATGATGCAAGAGATGAAATAGTTTCTTTAACTTCAAATGTACAACAGTCCTCACAGGCAGAAGAGGAACTTGCTAACTCTATTAATGTATTGTCATCCGATACTGAACAAGTAAAAGAGGTTCTTGAAGTTATATCTGATATTGCTGAACAAACAAACTTATTAGCATTAAATGCAGCAATAGAAGCTGCACGTGCCGGCGAACATGGTCGTGGATTTGCAGTTGTTGCAGATGAGGTAAGAAAGCTAGCTGAGAGAACTCAAAAATCACTAACAGAGATCAACTCTACTATAAATATAATAGTTCAGTCTACAGTAACAGCAAGTGAACAGATGAATAGTAACTCTCAAAATATGCATGATTTAGCAGAAGCTGCTAAACTTGTAGAAGAAAAAATAAATCTTACAACTGAGATTGTTAATAAAGCGACTATTGCAAGTGATAAAACAGTTGATGACTTTGAAAAAACTGGTAGAGATATTAATGAAATAGTTGATGGAGTCAACGATATAAATAATATATCTCAATCAAATGCACTTAGTATGGAAGAGATATCGGTAGCTGCAGACCATTTAAATAAAATGACAGAAGTTCTTACAGACAAACTAGAGCAGTTTAAAACATAAGCTTTCATCAATATTTTACCTCTGTGTAAAAAAGTAACACACATAAAAATGTGTTACTAATTTATACATATAATAAAAAGAAATACTTTCATTTTTAAATATAGCACTAATGCTATGTTCATGCTATTTTTCAGTTTTACTATTAGGGTGTAATTAATTTCTGAATAAAGGAATGGGATGAAAAAAATAGCATTAAGTGCAATGGTTGTAGGACTAATAGGTTCTGCAAATGTTCAAGCAGCAGAAGATCTATCTTCTATGTTTAGTGAGGGGAAAACTAGTGGTCAGATCCGCGCGTTTAGTATATCAAGAACTTATGATTACTCAGATGCAGCGAAAGATGATTTTACGAGAAGTGCTAACGCAGTAGGTGGTCATTTAAAATATGAAACATCAGACTATAAAGGTTTAAGTTTAGGTACTGCTTTTTATACTACAAATGGCTTTTTCAACGATGATGACAAAACAGACTATACAAAAGTAGATCCAACTCTACTTGGTCCTGATAATGATGCTTACTCAGTTTTAGGTGAGGCATATTTACAGTATAAAACGGGAAATACTGTATTTAAAGCTGGTCGTCAAAAACTGGATACTCCATTAGCAGGTAGTGATGATGCAAGAATGTTACCAAACTTATTTGAAGCATATGTTGTTATGAACTCAGACGTTGCTAATACAACTTTAATAGCAGCTCACGTAACTAAATTTGCTCAAGGTACATTTGGTCGTGCATACAATGGTGGTCTTTTAGCTGCAACAGCTGGTTATTCAGCTGCAGACACAAGAGATCAAGTTGGTACATTTGTAAATATGGGTACATATGCACTTGGACAAAAAACTGATGGTGTGTCTGTTATAGCAGCAGCATATAAAAATGGTAACTTTAAAGCTCAAGTATGGGATTACTATGCACATGACATCTTAAATGCTATCTATGCAGATGCATCTATATCTTGGAACTGTCTACTAAGTGATGCTGTAAAACCTTTTGCAGCTGCTCAGTTGATCAGTGAATCTGATATCGGTGATAAATATGCAGGTGATGTAAGTTCACTTTATTATGCAGCAAAAGTTGGTGCAAGTGTTGGTAATTTTACAGGTTATGTTGCATTTTCTCAACAAAGTGAAGCAGATGCTGGCGCTCCTCTAGAAAATGCTACTATAACACCATGGGGTGGTATGCCTGCATATACTCAAGGTATGGTTACTCGTCACATGTTTTTAGCTGGAACTACTGCAAGTAAATTAGCTTTAGTTTACAACTTTAAAGATGTTGGTTTAAAAGCTGTTGGTTACTATGCAAACTTTGCTATGGATGATAACAACGGTTATACAAGTGATGATGCAAGTGAGATGGGTTTTGATTTTATTTACAACACAAAGTTTGCTAAAAACTTACAACTACGTCTTCGTGGTAACTTCGCAAATGACTTCAACGTAAATTCTAGTGGTGATACTGCTGGTTGGAGCGAGTACAGATTTATAGCAAACTATAACTTCTAATTTAAATTAAGAAAAGGAAAAGAAAGATGGAAAAAGAACTTGTTGAAAAGATCAAAAATAATCCAGATTATCAAAATCTAGTAAAAACTAGAAATGGTTTTGCTGTGAAACTATCAATCGCGATGTTAATAGTATATTTTACATTTATATTAACTATTGCATTTAATCCAGCTGCACTTGGAACTCCACTAAGTCCAGATTCGGTTACAACTATTGGTATCCCTATAGGTATCGCTGTTATTATATTCGCATTTATTTTGACTGGTATTTATACTAAAAGAGCAAATGGTGAGTTTGATGACTTAGCTAACAAAGTGAAAAAATCAGTTGGAGAGGACTAATATGTTTAATAGAGCATTTTTATTTTTAATTTTAGGTACTGTAGCTGTAATGGCTGGTGGTGCTATAGAGGGTGAGGTTGCTAAGCAAGAACTTAATATGTCAGCAATTATCATGTTCTTACTTTTTGTTGGTGGTACATTAGGTATTACTTATTGGGCAGCTAAGCGTACAAAATCTGCTAAAGATTTCTATACAGCTGGTGGTGGAATTACTGGTTTTCAAAATGGTATGGCGATCGCTGGTGATTATATGTCAGCTGCATCATTCCTTGGTATTTCAGGTCTTGTTTATTTAAAAGGTTATGATGGTCTTATCTATTCAATCGGTTTCTTAGTTGGTTGGCCACTGATCCTTTTCCTAATCGCTGAGCCTTTAAGAAACTTAGGTAAGTATACATTTGCAGACGTTGCATCATACAGACTTCGTCAAACTCCGATCCGTACATTAGCGGCATTTGGTTCTATTGCAACTGTTATCCTTTACTTGATCGCACAAATGGTTGGTTCTGGTAAACTTATTCAACTTTTATTTGGTTTAGAGTATGAAATAGCTGTAATCTTAGTTGGTGTACTAATGGTTCTTTATGTAACATTTGGTGGTATGCTTGCTACAACATGGGTACAGATCATTAAAGCATTTTTACTACTTTCTGGTGCAACATTTATGGCTATAGCTGTTATGGCACACTATGACTTTAACTTTGGTTCTTTATTTGCACAAGCAGTTGAGATGAAAGGTATTGAAGTTATGAGCCCGGGTGGACTTGTTAGTGATCCAGTTTCTGCTATATCACTTGCGGTAGCTCTTATGTTTGGTACAGCTGGTTTACCACACATCTTAATGAGATTTTTTACAGTTGCTGATGCAAAAGAAGCTCGTAAATCAGTTTTCTATGCTACAGGTTTTATCGGTTATTTCTATATCTTAACTTTCATCATCGGTTTTGGTGCTATAGTTATGGTATTTACAAACCCTGAGTATTTAGATGTAGCTAAACAAGCAGTATCTGGAGGCAGTCCAATTCTTGGTGGAAACAATATGGCAGCTATTCACTTATCACACGCAGTTGGTGGTGACTTCTTCCTAGGTTTCATCTCAGCAGTTGCGTTTGCTACTATTTTAGCGGTTGTATCTGGTCTTACTCTAGCTGGTGCATCTGCAATTTCACATGACCTTTATGCGTCTGTGTTTAAAAAAGGTGAAGTAGATTCAATGAAAGAGATGCAAGTATCTAAAATGGCTACAGTTGCTTTAGGTATCGTTGCAATCATTATGGGTATTGCGTTTGAGAAACAAAACATCGCATTCGTTGTTGGTTTAGCATTTGCAATTGCTGCTTCTGCAAACTTCCCTGTATTACTTCTTTCAATGTATTGGAAAAAGTTAACTACTCGCGGTGCTGTTATCGGTGGCTCTTTAGGTCTTGCTACTGCTGTTGTTTTAGTTATACTTGGTCCAATCGTATGGGTACAAATATTTGGAAACGAAGAGGCAATCTTCCCTTATAAATATCCAGCATTGTTCTCTGTAACAGTTTCATTTGTTGCAATTTGGTTCTTCTCAATAACTGACAAGTCTCAAGGTGCTAAAGATGAACAAGAGATGTTCGAAGCTCAATATATCAGAAGTCAAACTGGTATAGGTGCTGAAGGTGCAAGTGAACACTAGTTTGTAAAAGCATATTAGCTTTTACTTCATTCAATTATTTCTAGTTTAGTAGATAAGCAAATATATTTTGCTTATCTTTTTATTATTATGGAGAAACATCTTTGAGTATATTAGACCAAAGAAAACTTATAAAATCTATACACCCCTTTGACCTCTTGGGCGAACAAGACCTAGATACCCTCATGGGAAAAATAGACATAGCTTACTACACTAAAGACACACTTCTAATCTCTAAAACTCTACCCTCTATTGCATTTTACATAATAATCAAAGGCTCTGTTACTGAATATATTGATGATGAAATTCATAATGTTTACTCATCAGGTGATAGTTTTGATGCAGATGCTTTGATCTATGGAAAAACAGAAGGAAAATTTTTAGTAGAAGAAGATTTGATTTGTTATGAGATCAAAAAGGATGACTTTTTAGACCTTATGCAAGATAAACGTGTACAAGGTTACTTTTTATCAGATTTCGTATCTCGTCACCAAAACCTAAAACATCATGATTCACAAAGTGAGCTTACTCCATTTTTAATGGCAAGGATCACAGATATATACTTACATAAGGCTTGTTTAGTTGATCAAAACAATTCTATATTGGAATCACTAAAAAAGCAAAATGAGTTAAAAGCAAAAGTGATCATAGTTAAAAAAGATAGTGAGTATGAGATAGTTACAGATACAGATTTAAAAGAAAAAGTACTTTTAAAAGGTTTAAGTGTAGATGAAAATATTTCAAAAATATCTACTGCTGGGATTATATCTATAGATATTAATGACTTTTTATTTAATGCACTATTACTTATGACTCATAACGAGATCAAAAGACTTGTTGTTACTGATGAGGGTAAGATAGTTGGTGTTTTAGAACAGTTAGACTTATTGTCATACTTTGCTAATCACTCGCACTTAATAGCTGTACAATTAGATAAAGCAGAGTCTATAGAAGATCTAAAAGATATACACAGTGATCTTTCAAATTTAGTTAAAGTTCTAAAGACGAAAGGTGTTAAAACACGCTACATAACTAAGTTGGTATCAACATTAAATATAAAAATATACAAAAAGCTATTTTCAATGGTAGTACCAAAAGAATTAGAAAATAAATGTTGTTTAGTTGTTTTAGGTAGTGAAGGTAGAGGCGAACAGATCGTTAAAACAGATCAGGATAATGCTCTTGTTATTCAAGATGGTGTTGATGAGAAGTTATTTGTTGAACCTATGATGAAGTTGAACTCAAATCTTTTAGAACTAGGTTTTCCAAAATGTGAGGGAAATGTAATGGTCTCAAATGAATTTTGGAGAAGGAATGTTGAGGGGTATAAAGACCTTATAAAATCTTTGGCTAATTCTATGGATGAGAAAAAACTTCAAATACTGAGTGTAATGCTTGATTCAAAAGCAGCTGCGGGAAATAAAGATCTTTTAGACCAAGTTATGAATTTTTTATATACAAATTTTCATTCACGTGATGATGTGTTAGCCCATATGTCAAAAGCAGTGTTAAACTTTGAAACACCATTATCAATGTTTAGCTCTTTTGTGACAGATAAAGATCATAACAATAAATTAGATATTAAAAAAGGGGGGATATTTGCTTTAGTTCACGGGATTAGAACACTTTCACTTCAGTATGAAGTAAGTGAAACTAACACAGTTGAGCGTATAAAAGAGTTAAATAATAAAGGTGTAATAGACAAAAATTTTGCAACTGAGTTAATAGAGAGCTTTGATACTTTAAGTGCTATTAGGTTAGAAGGGCAGAGTATAGATAAAGATGAAAACTATATAAACCCATCAACTTTAGAAAAAAATCAAAGAGATCTCTTAAAAGACAGTTTTAAAATAGTGAATAAATTTAAAAAATTTATGAATTTTCACTTTCATTTAAATATGGTTGTTTAATGTTTAAGAAGCTATTTGCAGATTATTCAAAAAAAAGAGACTTAAACCGTTTAAAAGATGACGATTTTAAGTTTTTATTTGATGAAAATAACAGTGATGAATATGTTGTGTTTGATACTGAGACAACAGGTTTAAATCCTAAGAAAGATGAGATACTTTCTATAGGTGCTGTTAAGATAAAAAATAATAAAATACTAACATCACAAACGTTCGAGATGTTTATACAAAACTCTTGTAGCATAAGTAGTGAAAGTAAGAAAATTCATGGAATAAGAGAAGTTGATCTGCTTAATGCAAAAACAACTATTGAAGTTATTCCAGAATTTTTAAAATTTATTGGTTCACGTCCGTTAGTTGGGTATTACTTAGAGTTTGATGTTGCTATGATCAACAAGTATGTAAAGCCTTGGCTTGGGATTAAACTTCCCAATAAGCAGATAGAAGTTTCTGAAATTTATTATGATCAGAAAATAGAGTTTATTCCTCAAGGAAATATTGATTTGAGGTTTGATACAATTCTAAAAGATTGTAATATACCCGACATGGGTGCACACAATGCAGTAAATGATGCAATCATGACTGCTATGATATTTCTTAAGTTGAAAGCTAAAGAGAAAAAAAATATTTAAATTAACACAAGGAAAGAATAATGTCAGATAAAAAACCAGTTTTTAAGCCAAATAAAGAGTTTTCAAAAAATGCACGTATTAAAAATATGTGTGAATATCAAGATCTTCAAGATTGGGCAATGGAAGATTATGAAGGCTATTGGGGACATTTCGCAAAAGAAAAAATTGACTGGATTGAACCTTTTACAAATGTATTAGATGATTCAAATATGCCATTTGCAAAGTGGTTTGAAGGTGGAAAACTAAATGTTGCAGAGCAATGTATAGACAGACACTTAGAATGTCGTAAAAATAAAGCTGCTATTATTTTTGAAGGTGACCGTGGTGATAAGCAAATTATTACATATCTTGAACTTTATTATGAAGTAAATAAATTTGCTAACCTTTTAAAAGAGGACTTCGGTGTTAAAAAGGGCGACCGTGTTGTTATATATATGCCAATGATCCCGGAAGCTGCATATGCAATGCTTGCTTGTGCTAGAATAGGTGCTATCCACTCAATCGTATTTGGTGGATTTTCTGCTGAGGCTCTTAAAGATAGGATCGAAGATGCTGAAGCTAAGGTTGTGATCACAGCTGATGGTGCATTTAGAAAAACTAAGCCATATATGTTAAAGCCGGTTGTGGATGCTGCGATCGATGAAAATTCTCCTGTTGAAAAAGTACTTGTTGTTGAGCGTAACCATGAAGATGTTGAATGGGTAGCAGGACGTGACTATTCATACAATGAGCTGATCAAAGAAAAATCTGGTAAATGTGAAGCAGAAGTTATGGATGCTGAAGATCCATTATTCTTATTATACACATCTGGTTCTACTGGTAAACCAAAAGGTGTTCAACATAACTCTGCAGGTTATATTCTATGGGCTCAAATGACTATGGAATGGGTATTTGACGTAAAAGAGAATGATACTTATTGGTGTACTGCTGATGTTGGTTGGATTACTGGGCATACTTACATTGTTTATGGTCCACTGGCAATGG
>Ga0193956_1000498_pt1 | contig 17855 bp, 14 predicted proteins | sample BB_7_MG_FD_140358 | JGI IMG/M metagenome (GOLD analysis project Ga0193956, IMG submission 140358) | Microbial mat bacterial communities from the Broadkill River, Lewes, Delaware, United States - BB_7_MG | ecosystem: Environmental > Aquatic > Freshwater > River > Microbial mats | place: USA...
AGGTGTTATCAAAAAATTCAAAAGCTGTTATAGACAACATTATTGAAAAAGGCTTTGAGTTTGATAAAAATCAGGATGGTACACTTGCGTATACAAAAGAAGCAGCCCATTCTACATCTAGGATTTTACATGCTGGTGGCGATGCAACAGGTAGGTATTTACACCATTTTTTACTAACACAAAACACGCATCCTATGCTAGGACAGACAAGAGTTGTTGACTTACTTATAAAAGATGGTAAATGTTATGGAGTAACAGTTTTAGAGCATAGAGAGCTTAGAAACATTTATGCAAAAAACGTGATCATAGCAAGTGGAGGGATAGGCTCACTGTTTGAGTATCATACAAATGCCCCTACAATAAGTGCAGATATACAAGGTGTGTGTTTACTAAAGGGCATAGAGTTAGAACATATGGAGATGACGCAGTTTCATCCTACTGTTTTTGTAAAAAATACCTTTGCCCAAAAAGTACTTTTAACAGAGGCTTTAAGGGGTGAGGGTGCTACAATAGTAGATGAATATGGAAAAAGATTTCTTTTTGCTTATGATGAAAGAGGGGAACTTGCATCTCGTGATATTGTAAGTAAAAGTATATATGATTACACTCAAAAAACAGGTTATAAAGTTTATCTTGATATGAGAAACTTTAACTTAGAGTATTTTATAAATAGGTTTCCAAATATATATAAAAACCTTCAAGACCTTGGATTTAATGTACCTGTTCAAAAGGTTCCTATATCTCCAGCTTTTCACTATTCAATAGGTGGAATCAAAACTGATCTAAATGGTGCAGTTACAAACGTTAAAAATCTTTATGCAGTTGGTGAAGTTGCTTCTGTAAAAGTTCATGGAGCAAATAGGTTGGCATCAAACTCTCTTTTAGAAGGTTTAGTCTTTGCAAAAGAAGCTACAATTAAAATTTTAGAAAATCTTAAAAATCAAAAAGATGATGAACATATTGAATTTGCAATACAAAAAGAAGTTATGAGCCTTAAGGACGATAAAGACAAAAAGAACAAACTTAGGGAAATAATGTGGAAGTATGTCTCTATAGTAAGGACAAAAAAGGGATTACTGGAAGCAAATTCTCAAATTAATGCTCTTTTAAATAAAAAAATTGGTAAACTTTTAAAGTTAAGATTACTTACAGCTAAAGAGATAGTTAACTCTGCTTTAGCTAGGAAAGAGTCAATTGGTGTACACACCATTCACAATGAGGAGAATTAATGTTAAGGATTTTAAGTATGCTTAGTTTAACAAGTGCGTTAGCTATGGCTAGTGGAGGAGATGCTGGTGGCGTTGTGCCAGATCTAACTTTTACATGGGTTGGAATTGCAGCTCTTGTAATATTTGTTATAGGTTATTATTTTGTAGCTATGGAAGAACATTATCATATTGATAAGGCTAAACCAGCACTTTTAATAGGTACTTTTATGTTTATGTTGATAGCACTTTATTATGCTATAAATGGTTTAAATATGGATCTTGTTCATACTCAAGCTCAACATCTTATTTTGGAAATTGCAGAGATTTTCTTCTTCTTATTTGTTGCTATGACATATATAGAATCTATGATACATATGGGTGTGTTTGATAGCCTAAAATACAACCTTATATCAAAAGGTTATACTTATAGAAAATTATTTTGGGTTACTGGTATATTAGCATTTTTTATCTCTCCAATAGCAGATAACTTGACTACAGCTTTAATTTTATCAACTGTTCTTATAACAATAGAACGTGAGAAAAAAGAGTTTTTGGTTCCTGGAGCTATTAATATAGTTGTAGCAGCAAATGCTGGTGGCGCATGGTCTCCATTTGGTGATATCACTACACTTATGGCATGGACAGCTGGAAAAGGGACATTTACCGACTTTTTATTTTTATTCCCAGCATCAATATTGGGTTATTTAATAACAGCTTTTTTACTTTCAAAAATAGTTCCAAATACTGTACCAGCATTTGATGCATCAAAAGAGCGTAAGCCTGTTATGATGAATGGAGCAAAAGTTGTTATGGGACTTGGCGTATTTACTATATTTTCAGCTGTAATGTCCCATCAAGTTCTTCATTTACCTGCTATGTGGGGTATGATGTTTGGTTTAGCACTACTTAAAATATATGCATATAATCTTAAACGTATCCATGGAAAAGGACACTTCGATGTATTCTCTTCAATGAGTAAGATTGAAAACAATACTTTAATGTTCTTCTTTGGTATTTTAGCTGCTGTTGGTGCTTTATATTTTATTGGTTGGTTAGCCCTAGCTTCTGTAGTTTATGAACCTCATGTTCTTGGTCCTACTTGGTCAAATATAGGTGTTGGTTTCCTCTCAGCTATTGTAGATAATGTACCAGTAATGTCTGCAGTACTTAAAGCAAGTCCAGATATGGCACATGCACAATGGATGCTTGTTACTTTAACAGCAGGTGTTGGTGGAAGTTTGATATCTTTTGGTTCTGCAGCAGGTGTTGGTGTAATGGGTAAACTACCTGGTGTTTATACATTCGGTGCACATATGAAATACTCATGGACTATACTTGTTGGTTATATTGTTTCTGTATCTGTGTGGTATGTACAGTTTGAGATATTCGGTATAGGGGCATAGTCTTACAAAATCACCTCAATTCATTTTTAGCTCTTGTGAATATTTAAAAGAAATATTCCATACGCTAAAATTGAATGTATAAAATACTCTTCATATAAAACATTAATCTAACTTATTGTATCCTTTCATTCAAATTTATAAATTATATTCAAAGTATGAACATAATGACTTTGCTTATAATCTCTCAAAAATAGTAAAAAGGCATTTAAATGACAAATGTTAGCATCATAGTTTTAGATTTTGGTTCTCAATACACACAACTAATTGCACGAAGATTACGTGAAGATAAGATATATTGTGAAATTCTTCCTTACCATACCTCTGCAGAAGATATAAAAGCAAAAAATCCAAAAGGGATTATTCTTAGTGGTGGTCCATCTTCAGTATATAGTGAAAATGCTTATGAAGTAGATCAAGAAGTTTACAATATGGGACTTCCTGTCCTCGGTATATGTTATGGTATGCAACGTATAGCAGTAGATTTTGGTGGTAGCGTTATAAGAAGTGATCATCATGAGTATGGTAAAGCTGAACTTAATATAGTTGAGCCTGAACATTGTTCACCACTTCTTCACGATTGTGAAAGTGGACGTATTGTTTGGATGAGTCACTCTGATCGTGTTGATGAATTGCCTGAGGGTTTTAAACCAATAGCAGTAAGTGACAACTCTCCATTTGCAGCCATTGCTAACGAAGAAAAACGTGTATATGCAATGCAATATCATCCAGAAGTAAACCACTCAGAAGAGGGCTATTTGATGCTTAGAAACTTTGCAAAAAATATTTGTGGAGTTACTGAGAAATGGAAAATGGAACATTTCTTAAAAGAGCAAATTAAACTTATCCGTGAAAAAGTTGGTGATGGTAAAGTCCTTTGTGGTTTAAGTGGTGGAGTTGACTCTTCTGTAGTTGCAGCAATGCTTTATGAAGCTATTGGGGATCAGCTTATTCCTGTATTTGTAGATAATGGTCTTTTACGTAAAGGTGAACGTGAGCAGGTTGAACAAGTTTTCAAACTTAACTTAAAAGCTCCACTTGTAACTGTAGATGCTGCTGATAATTTCTTAGGAAAACTTGCAGGAATTAGTGATCCTGAGAAAAAACGTCAAATTATCGGTCATACATTTATAGAAGAGTTTGAAAAAGAGGCTAAAAAACATGATGGTATTAAGTTTTTAGCTCAAGGTACACTTTACCCTGATGTTATCGAGTCTATCAGTGTAAATGGTCCTAGTGAAGTTATTAAGTCGCACCACAATGTTGGTGGTTTGCCTGACTGGATGGACTTTGAGTTAATTGAACCTTTACGTGAACTGTTTAAAGATGAGGTACGTAAAATTGGTCTTGAACTTGGTCTTCCTGAATCTATGATCAATCGTCACCCATTTCCTGGTCCTGGTTTAGCTATTCGTATCATGGGTGATGTAAACAGACCAGATCTAGATCTTTTACGTGAAGCTGATGTAATTTTACTTGATGAGTTAAAAGCAAGTGGATACTACACAAAAACATGGCAAGCATTTGCAGTTTTACTAAATGTAAAATCTGTTGGTGTAATGGGTGATAACCGTACATATGATAACACTGTTTGTGTACGTGTTGTTGAAGCGGTTGATGGTATGACTGCTACATTTGCCCATCTTCCACATGATCTTTTAGAGAGAATCTCAAGAAGAATTATTAATGAGGTAGATGGTATTAACAGAGTTGTTTATGACATCAGTTCAAAACCACCTGCAACAATAGAATGGGAGTAAGCGAAAGCTTATTCTCATGAAAAAACTCTATCTATTCTCTACCACTTCACATCCTGATGCCATAAGCATTAATTCTTTAGAATTTACTTTTTTTAAACCAGACATTGATTTTGCTTTTTATGATTACCTGATAATAACTTCAAAACAAACTATAAATGCACTAGAACAATATGACAGAGAACAATACATATGTAAAAAAGCATTGTGTGTATCTGATAGTACTGCTGAGTATTTTGAATCTTTAGGCGGTAGTATTTTGGATTTAGGAAGCGGTTATGGAGATGATTTAGGCAGTATAATAAAAACATATCCAAAAGATGTAAAATGGCTTTATATACATGGTAAAGTTACTGCTAGTGACTTTAGTAAAGTTATGTTAGATAAAGGTTTTACAATAGATGAACATGTATTGTATGAAAGTAGATGTTCAAATGAAATACTTGATGTAGAAGTTGAAAAAGATGCAGTTTTAATATTTACATCACCATCTAGTGTAAAGTGTTATTTAAAAAATAATCAAATAAAACAAAGCAATAAGGTTGTAGTAATTGGCAAAACAACAGCAAAAGCACTTCCACAAAATGTAAAATATGAGTTTAGTGAACAAAGAAGTATAGCTTCTTGCATAGAGAAAGCTAAAACCATCACAAAAATATAATAATTTAAATAATATAAATTTTTATAATTTATATTTAACTAATATATATTTAGATATATTTACCACTATAAAATTTTATTATAAACAAAGGTAGCTGTGTGTTTTTTTCATCTGCAAACAATGATTCAGACAAAGTTCTGAAACTAGAAGAAGAGATAGAATCTTTAAAAGCTGAATTAGAGCTTTCAAAAGAGATGGTAGGTTTTTCTCAAGAAGAGATGATCATAAAAGTGTCTAATGGTGTAATTGATTTTAAAAATCAAAATGCTCAGACAATGCAGGTAACTGATGATAAAATTCTCCGTGCTTTATCAACAGATAAAGATAAAATAACTGTTGATGGCTGTAGTGGAATTTTAAAATCAAAAAGACTTAGTAACGGTGATGTTTTATACAGTATTATAAAAACAGATATAAGAACAGATAAAGATAGTGATATTTTATCTAAGCACCAAGAAGCTATAAAGTATTCTCTTGCTGATTCTCAAAAGACTTATGAAGAGATGTTAGAAGAGTTAAGAACTATGAGAACAGAATCTTCTACTATTGCACAAGAGTCAAAAGATGGACTTAAACTAATAGTAGTATCTACTGATAATATGAATAATCTTTCTGAAAAGATGCAAGATACACTTGACGGTGCAAACTCTTTGGGAATACGTTCAAGTGAAATATCAAATGTACTTACATTGATAGAAGATATTGCAGACCAAACCAATCTTTTAGCTCTAAATGCAGCTATCGAAGCAGCGCGTGCAGGTGAGCATGGTCGTGGTTTTGCTGTAGTTGCGGATGAAGTGAGAAAACTTGCAGAGAAAACTCAAAAAGCAACAGGCGAGATAAGTATAGTTGTAAAATCTATGCAACAAGAGAGTTCATCTGTTCAAGAAAATATAGAAACAACAAGCCATATTTTAGAAGATACAAAAACAAAGTTAGATGACTTAGAAGAGAAAATTATCTCATTTGAGAAAAAATCATCAAGAAGTGTATATGAAGTTGAGTATATTAGTGATAAAATCTTTGCATCTTTAGCAAAAATAGACCATGTGATCTATAAAAATAATGTATATGCAATGTTATTTGGCGAAGAAAACGAATTTAAGCAAACAGACCATAAAAACTGTAGATTAGGTAAGTGGTACAATGAAGGAGTAGGTAAAGAAGAATTTAGTGAAACACCTGCTTATTCTAAAATTGATCCTTTCCACGAATCAGTTCACAAAAATGCAAACAGATTAGTTGATGAATGTTCTGGCGATAAAGCAATTTGTTCAAAAGATGAGATTGAGGGAATGGTAAATGAGATTGAGAAATCAAGTTTAAAAGTTTTTGAGTATTTAGATGCTATGGTTGAAGAAAAAGCTGAGAATGCTATGAAAGGTGCAATAGCAGAGTTATTTAAAAAGGATATTAAATGAAAAAAATAGCTGTAATTGACGATGAAGTTCAAATCACTTCAATGATTGAAAAGTTTTTAAAAAGAGATGGTGATTATTCTGTAACAGTTTATAATAATCCAGTTAGCGCACTTTCTGGTTTAGATAAAGATACAGATGTAGTATTACTTGATATCATGATGCCACAAATGAATGGTTTAGATGTACTTCATAAGTTAAGAAGTACTCATCCTAATACTAATGTTATTATGATGACAGCTTATTCGACTTTGGATAAAGTTCTTGAAGCACATAGACAGGGTGCAGAAGATTATATAATGAAACCATTTAGTTCAATGTCTATTATTACAGATAAAATTAAATCTTTGAAAAAATAGTTTAAAGATACATTGCAATGATTATAATTTTATTTCTTTTGATACTATTAATATTGTATCTTTTATATAAGCTTAATAGTAAAGATAGAATTATACAAGGTTTGCAAAATAATATAAGTACTTTTAATCAGTTTTGTGATTCATTAAGTGTACCTTTTTTTGTTAAAGATATAGATGGAAAGTATATAAAATGTAATAAAACATTTTTAGGTTTGGTTAAAAAAAGTAAAAAAGATATTTTACATACAACTAATGAAGAGCAAGAAACTTTATATATGTTACATAATGATATGGATATGGAACTTTTAACAAAAGACTCTGTAACTTATAAAGAGATATTTGCCATTAAGTCTCAAAAATCTAAAGTTTATGAGTTTTATAAAAGTGCAATCAGGGTTGATGGTAAATATATGGGCTATGTTTGTATTATGATCGATGTAACAGAACATGAAAAAAATGAAAATAAACTTCAGTGGACTGTTCATCAAGAGAGTGAAAAAAGTAAAGAGATTGTAAAGCAACATGAAGAGGAAAAGCTAGCTAATGTTAAGTTTACAGCAATAGGACAACTCGCAGCTGGTATCACTCATGAAATAAATACACCTTTAACTTATATTAAAGGTAACATTGAGATGATCAAAATGGATCTAGAAGATCTACCTCAAAGTGTAACAACAAAAGAGCAAATACTAGAAGATTTTAAAGATGTTCAATCTGGAGTTGAGAGAATTTCTACTATAGTAGAGTCTATGCGCGAAATGTCTCAGCACAAAAAAGTTGAATTAAAAAGAACAAATATATATTCAACACTTATAACATCACTTATTATGGCATATAATAGATCAAAGCAGATATGTAAAATATATATAAATGATGAGGAATTTACATTAGATAGTGAAAAAAGCAGATACGAATTTTTTGCTGATGTAGAGGAACAAAGAGTAGAACAAGCTTGGATAATCATTATAAACAATGCTTTAGACGAGTTAAAAAAGAAACCAAACTACGATGATAGAAAATTAAATATAGATGTCTCACAAAATAAGTCTGATATAAAGATAAGATTTAAAGATAATGCAGGTGGTATTTCTAAAGATATTATTGAAGATCTTTTTGAGCCTTTCGTATCTGCAAAACCAGAAGGTGGGATGGGCGTAGGACTAAGCATTGCTAAAAAAATTCTTGATGCTCAGTCTGCTACAATAGAAGCATATAATGAAAATAATGGTGCAGTTTTTGAAATAACTATTAAATCAAGTTAATTTTTTTTTTTGATTTTTTGGTGTATAATAATATTAATAGTCTGAAAGACTCGATATTTGCACAAATGAGGGTTCTACATATTCAATTTGCGAATTAAGTAGGATTTTTGTGTGTCGGTATTATCGCTTGAGGTGAGTTAATTCTGCCGAGATTCTGCCGCCTTTATGAAATTCTCTCTTCGCCCAAATTCGGCCTTGAGAACCGAACCAATTGCAAACCGGTCTTTCGGGCTTTTTCATTTCAACTAAACAATTCACAGGAAAATTTATGAAAATTTTGATACTTGGTGCAGGCGGGCGAGAGTATTCTATTGCAAGAGCTATTTCAAATGAAGACGAAAATCACGAACTTTTTTTTCAACCGGGCAATGGAGCTACAAATAATTTAGGTACAAATTTAAATATAAAAGATTATAACGATTTAGCTAAGTATGCAAAAGAAAATAACATAGAATTAACAATAGTAGGACCAGAGGCACCACTTGTAGATGGTGTTGTAGATATTTTTAAATCACACGGACTTACAATTTTTGGACCAAGTAAAGAAGCTGCACAACTAGAGGGCTCAAAAGTTTACATGAAAAACTTTTTAGCAAAATATAATATACCAACAGCAAAATATATAGAGACATCATCGATAGAAGAAGCTTTTAAATTTACAGAGACACTCACTGCCCCAATTGTTGTAAAAGCAGATGGACTATGTGGCGGTAAAGGTGTGATCATTGCGCAAAGTCATGATGAAGCAAAAACAGCAATATCAGAGATGTTAAGTGGAAAAAGTTTTGGTGATGCAGGACTTAAAGTGATCGTTGAAGAGTTCTTAGACGGGTATGAGCTTTCAATGTTTGCAGTATGTGATGGTAAGGATTACATCTTACTTCCAGCTGCACAAGATCATAAGCGTTTAATGGATAACGATGAGGGACCAAATACAGGTGGAATGGGTGCTTATGCTCCAACACCTCTTGTAGATGAAGAGTTATACCAAAAAGTTAAAGACAGAATAATACGTCCAACTTTAGATGGCATGCAAAAAGAAGATGCACCTTTTGAAGGTGTGCTTTTTATAGGGATCATGGTTGTAAACGGTGAACCTATTACATTAGAGTTTAATGTGCGTTTTGGTGATCCTGAATGTGAAATACTAATGCCACTTATGACTTCAAGTGTATCTGATATGTTTTTAAAAGCTGCAACAAACCGTCTTAGTGATATAAAAGTTGAATTTTCTAAGCAACATGCAGTTGGTGTTGTGATGGCTAGTGAAAATTACCCATATGGCAGTTCAACTCCGGCTGAGATCATACTTGATGATACTAACCATGAAGAGATAGAAAATTATACTCACATATCATATGCTGGTGTAAGTATGCAAGATGATAAACTTTATGCAGATGGTGGAAGAGTATTGGTTTGTGTAGGTCTTGGTGATACAATAAAAGAAGCTAGAGATAGAGCTTATATGAGATGTGGTCAAGTTCATTATGCTGGTAAAAAATTAAGAACAGATATAGCTTACCAAGCTCTATAAGGATAAATATTGAATGAAGAAATAGAAAATTTACTTCATCGTGAAGAGATGAACTTAGCATCAACTTCAAAGAGAGCTACAGCTTTTTTTATAGATGAACTCTTACTATCTTTGATCTTGGTTGTTGCTTTATGGGATTCTTTTGTAGCTGCCAAAGACATGCAAGAGATGATAGAAGTAACAAATATGTTTGTTTTAGAATTTCTAGCTATGAAGATTATATATCAAGCTTTTTTTGTGATGCAATATGGTGCATCAATTGGAAAACTTGTTATGAAAATTCAAGTAGTAGAGATAGCTACAGTTCAAAAACCAAATGTTCTTGTAGCATTAAACCGTGCTATATTTAGAGTTGTAAGTGAGTTAGTTTTTTATCTAGGTTTTTTATGGGCTCTATTTGATCCAACGCGTCAAGCATGGCATGACAAAACAGCAAAAACTTTGGTAGTTGATGTTTAAACCCTTTCTTCTATTATTACTTCTCTCTTCTATAGTTTTTTCTTCAGAGAAAGTTGAGATATTTGCTACAAATATAAAGTTGATAAATCAGATGGTACATGCAGAGGGTGAAGTAAATGTAGTTTATAAAGACTACTATATTAGTGCAAAAAAAGCACAATATAACAAAGAAAATGGAGTTTTAGAACTTTATGAAAATATAAGGGTTACACAAGGAAATAGCTATAAAATACTTGGTGAATACGCAAGGTTAAATATAGAAGATAAACAAAGGGATTTTAAGCCTTTTTACATGCTTGAGAATCAAACTAAAGTATGGATGAGTGCAAAAGAGGCTAACTCTGATGAAGTTTATATAAATGTTGATAATGGAACTCTTAGCGGATGTAACCCAAATAAACCACTTTGGAAGATGGAGTTTTCTTCATCTGATTATAACCAAGATACAAAATGGCTTAATACTTATAACAATAGACTTTATATATACGATATTTTAGTTTTTTATACTCCATATTTTGGATATTCACTAGATAGAACAAGACGTACAGGTTTGTTACGTCCATCTTTAGGATTGTCAAGTGATGAAGGCTTTTACTACGAGCAAACATTATATATAGCTGAGCAAAACTGGTGGGATTTAGAACTTAAACCTCAGATTAGAACACTAAGGGGTAGTGGGTTATACTCAGAGTTTAGGTTTGTAGATTCAAAAGCATCTAGCGGTAGTTTAAAAGTTGGTGCTTTTAAAGAAAAAGATGAGTATTATGAAGATAAATCGTTAGAAAATCAAAAGCATTATGGTTTAGATTTTGAATATAAAAATACCTCTTTTTTAAATGATTGGTTCTCTCTAAATCTTAATGGTCAGTCTGAAATATATGTAGACCTTCACCGTATGAACGATGTAGACTATATAAATCTCTCTACAAATGATACAACAACAAATGTTACAGCCCAGCAGATTCTCTCGAGAGTAAATATGTTTTATAATGATCAAGAGGATTATTTAGGTTCATATATAAAGTACTATCAACAACTATCTCCATCTATAGGGGATAAACGAAGTATAGATGAGATAAATAAAGACACACTACAACAACTGCCTGTAGTACATTATCATCATTATTTGGAGACACTTTTTGATAACCACTTCATGTATAATTTAGATGTAAAAGGTACTAATATTTATAGAAGTGAAGGTGTAGGTGCTTTACAAGCAGATATTGATGTTCCTATAACTCTTCAAACATCTTTATTTGATGATTACTTAAATGTAGCATATAAAACTTTTTTTTATGCTCAGGCTACAAGTTTTACAGGTTTAAATGATATAAATATTTCAAAAAATTATAATGATGGCTACTTTGCAAAAAACTATTCTGTTGTTCAAGCAAGTACAAGTTTAGTAAAAGCTTTTAATGATTACACACATTTAATATCATTTGGAGCAAATTATACTTTTGGCGGCATTGATAGCAATGATGGTTACTATGAGAATTATGAAAAGATATGTCCAGATGAAAATAATAATATATGTGAATTTTATAGTGTTAGTGATCCAGACAATGGTTTTGAAGTAGAGTTCTCTCAATATCTTTTTGATAAATCAGGAACAGAGATTTTGTTTCATAGGTTGTCACAAAATCTTATTTATAATGACGATTCTACTCAGGATAGCAAAGAGTATGGTGATTTAGAAAATGAGCTTAACTACAAGATCACTAATGGATTTAATTTTTATAATAATATATTTTATAGCCATGATGAGGATGATTTCTCAAGGGTTTATAATAGATTGACATATAATGGTTATGGAATAAGAGGTTCTCTTGCTTACCTCTATAAAAATAATTTTCTAGAAAAAGATGAAGTTGGTGAGCCTTATTCGAAGTATTTAACATCTTCTTTAGCTTATAAATATGATGAACATTATTCTTATAATATAGTGTATAATTACGATGTTCAGACAAACTTGAAAAAAAATCTAGAAGTCGGTTTTTTATATAAAAAAAGATGTTGGGATTTTGGTTTAAGGTATGTTGAGAATAACAGACCAATCTTGTCTAGTGATGGAGATTATAATTCTGTTTATGATAGATATGTATATTTTACAATATTATTAAGACCGCTAATGGATGCTGGTTCAAACCCTGGTTTGTCATATAAATTACCTGAGCCATACAAAGGAAAATAGTATGAAAGAAAAAATAAACTTATTAAAAGACAACCAAGATGCAGCTGTTAGACTAAGAGATATTATGCCTATGGATAAGTTTAGATCTCAAAACTGGAAACTTATTGCAGTTTCTAGTTATGGTTTAGATTTAGCACATAAGATCAGAGGTAGATTTAATAATGAAATAGATTTTTTATTTTCAAAAGCTATATATGCACCAAATAATGCTGAGTGTGAAGTAGCACGTGTATGTGAGGGTGAAGAGATTGTAATAAATGAAGATTTAGTTGATGCATTTGGAATTAAGTATGATTATATCTATGGTGAAGCTCATAGAAAACATGAGGAAAAAATACTAAGTTATATCTATCAGTATAGAAAAGGTAAAGCGTTTGAATCGGTTAATGGGCAACATGTTATGCTCGTAGATAATGGTAGTGAGAGTGGTCTGACATTTATGACAGCTCTAAAAGCTATCTTATCCCAAAAACCAAAAGCTGTATATATTGCAGTGCCTGTGATACCAAGTGATGTATTAGAACAGTTAGAACCATTTTGTGATGATATATTTTTTATTTATGATATTGATGATTATGTAGATACACCATTGTATTACCAAAACTATGAAGAGATAAGTGAAGAACAAATAGAGAAACTTTTAGGAGAAAAAAGATGAAATACGATAGTAAAATTGAATTAGAAAATAAAATAGAAGAGTATAGTTTTGGTGATGTAGCACGTCAGTCAAATGGTAGTGCATGGTTAAAAAGTGGAGACACGGTAATACTAGCAACTGTAGTTATAGATGAAACAGAAGTTGTAAAAGACGATTTTTTACCACTAACAGTTCAGTATATAGAAAAAACATATGCAGCAGGTAAGATGCCGGGTGGATTTTTTAAGCGTGAGACAAAACCGGGTGATTTTGAGACACTTACTTCTCGTATAGTAGATAGAAGTCTTCGTCCTTTATTTCCAAAAGGTTTTGGACATCCGACACAGATCACAATCATGGTATTTTCAGTTGATAAAGAGAGTGACTTGCAAGTTCTGGCACTAAATGCCGCATCAGCTGCTTTATATGTAAGTGATATAGATATTAATACTTCTGTAAGTGCTATTCGTGCAGCAAAAGTTGATGGGGAGTTAGTTTTAAATCCTACTCTTACACAACTACAAGAATCAACTCTAGATCTTTATTTGTCAGGTACAAAAGATGATCTGCTTATGATTGAGATGCGCACACTTGGAAGTGAAAGTGTTGAGATGGGCGAGATGATGGTTGACCCTATGCTTGATCCAGGAATGGGTACAGTGATGCTTTCAAACCACATATCAAATGCTTTAAATGAAGATGAACTTATAGATGTGTTTGAGAAAACACAATCTGTACTTTTTGAATCAAATGCAAAATATGAACAAAGTTTTTCTGAGCATAAAAAAGAGACTAAAGAAATAGAGTATAAAGCTCATACAATTAATGAAGAGATGCTTAACTATGTCAAAGACAATCACCTCTCAGACATAGCTAATGCTATGAACCAGATGGCAAAGTCTGAGCGTTCAACTGCTCTAAGAGAATTAAGAAAAAATATTATAGCTACAAAAACAGAATGGGCTGAAGTTGAGAGTGAAGTTGAACTAAAAGACGCTATAGAGAAAGTAAAACGTGAACAAGTTAGAAGCCAAATTCTTAATGAAAAAGTTCGTGCAGATGGAAGAGCTTTAAATGAGGTTAGACCTATAACTATAGACACTAATGTACTTCCTGCTGCTCATTCATCATGTCTGTTTACACGTGGTCAAACTCAAGCTTTAGTTGTTTTAACACTTGGTGGTGCAAAAGATGCACAAATGTTTGAAACACTTACACAAGAGGGAACTCAGGATGAGAACTTTATGGTTCATTATAACTTCCCTGGATTTTCAGTTGGTGAAGCTTCCCCTATAATGGGTGTAAAACGTAGAGAACTGGGTCATGGTAACTTAGCTAAACGTGCACTTGAGCCAATAGTTAATGTAGATGGCCAAACAATACGTTTAGTTTCTGAGATCCTTGAATCAAACGGTTCATCATCTATGGCTACGGTATGTGGTGGATATATGGCACTAAAAGCTGCTGATATTGATACAAGTGATACAGTTGCTGGTATTGCTATGGGTATGATTAGTGAGGGTGATAAGTATGCTATCCTTTCAGATATTATGGGACTTGAAGATCATGATGGAGATATGGATTTTAAAGTAACAGGTTCTAAAGATGGGATAACTGCAATGCAGATGGATATTAAACTTGGTGGAATAAGTTTAGATGTACTAAAAGAAGCACTTTACCAAGCTAAAGAGGGTAGAAGTCATATTATAGACATAATGCTTGAAGCTGAGAAAAATATAGAGTTTAATGACGGTGTATTGCCATCAACTGATCTTTTTCATATTGATCCAAGTTTTATTGGTGATATCATTGGTCAAGCAGGTAAAAATATCCGTGAGATCATTGAAAAGTTTGAAGTAGCGATCGATATAGACAAAAAAGATGGAAAAGTAAAAGTTACAGGTAAAAACAAGTCTGGTGTACAAGCTGCAAGAGATCATATAGAAGAGATCACATCAAAACCAAAAGTACAAAAAATCAAGTATGAAGTTGGTGACAAATACCCGGGTAAAGTTAAAAAAATAGTTGATTTTGGTGCATTTATAGAGCTTCCGGATGGAACTGATGGGCTACTACATATCTCTAAAATATCTAAAGACAGAGTTGAAAAAGTTAGTGATGTTTTAAGTGAAGGTGAAGAGGTTACAGTTGAAATTTTAGAGTTTAAAGGTAATAAGATCTCTCTTGGAAGAGTATTTTAATATACTCTTAATTATATTTTATATATAATCGCGCATCGAATATCTAGTAGGGAAATCTAGGCATTTATGTTTAGGTTGCTTCATTTAACGATGAGGTTACGCTATCCGAACGTATTTGTAAAAAAATTTAACGGAGAAATTTTATGAAAAAAATTCTTGTATTAATGGTAGCTTTAGCTACTGCTGCACTTGCATCTGACGGTGAAGTTGCAAACCAAACTCTTAAAGCTTACTCAATGATCGCTGCTGGTCTTGGTCTTGGTTTAGCTGCATTAGGTGGAGCTATCGGTATGGGTCATACTGCTGCTGCTACAATCGCTGGTACTGCTCGTAACCCAGGTTTAGGTGCTAAACTTATGACTACAATGTTCATCGCTCTTGCAATGATCGAAGCACAAGTTATCTATGCACTAGTAATTGCGTTAATCGCACTTTACGCTAACCCATATTTAGGTTAATCTTTATAGATTAAATTTAAATATACCTCAAAAGCTCGATTCTTCGGAGTCGGGCTTTTTTTTTCTTCCTTTTTTGCGATCGTGGTGGAACGGTAGACACGCTACCTTGAGGGGGTAGTGCCCTACGGGTGTGAGAGTTCAAATCTCTCCGATCGCACCATCAAAAATTATCTATATTTTTAAGCTTTTTGCACAAAATTTTTAAACAGAAGTCTATGCTCTTTTAAGTATATTAGATATTCTGGATGCCATTGAACTCCTAGTAAAAAAGGATAGTCCTCTTTTTCAATAGCTTCTATGATCTTATCGTGACAAGCTGATACTTTGAGGTCTTTTCCAACTTTTTTTATAGCTTGATTATGTATGCTGTTGATCACTACCTCTTTCTTTTTGGTTATTGAGAAAAGATTTGTTAGTTTTTTGATTATGGCACTTTTGATTGGGAAAAAAGAGTTTTTATGGATTATATATTCATCAAGGTCTAGTATGGTTGGATGAAGTGTCCCATTAAAGTAAATGTTGATTAGTTGTGCTCCTCTACATATACCAAAGATAGGGATCCTTTTTTTATATGCCTTATCTATCATCTCTAATTCAAACTTATCTCTTTTTCTATCAAGTGGAGTGTTATGAGCATCTTTGTCCGCTCCATATATATCAGGGCTTATATCACTTCCACCACTAAGTATTAGACCATCTATCTTATCAAAATCAATATTTTTCTTTGAAGGTTTGAGCTTTACCGACTTTGCTTTTTGGAGCTTTAGATTAAGCTTTATAAATATACTTGCAAAAAAGTTTCCATTATCTGGCAAGCAGATTCCTATCAGCGGCTTTTTAGCCATTTTACTGTCCTTTCTTCCCAACTTTTTATATGTATAAACTCATTTAAATACTTTAAGTACTCACTGCAAAGCTCTTCAAGTGAGTCCTGATCATTTGCAAGATCTTCTACAATCAGCCATCTGTTCCACTCATCCCAAACGCTCCAGCCTTCCTCTCCTATATTTGAATTTGAAAGTCTGTAATGAAAAGCCGGTCGTGGTTTTATTTTCTCATCTGGAAGAACTTTCCTTACCCTTTTTTCATCTATGAAAGAGAGTATTGGCAGCATATCTAAAGAGCGATTTCTTGTTGGATTAAAATGTAGGTAGTCATCTATAAACTTTTCTATACTAGGAGCATAGTCTTTATCTAAAATATATTTTATGTAGTCATCTTCAAACTTATCTATAAATGGCGTGATCTTTCTAGTAAAGTCAACTTTGGCATCCTTGTCTATAAACTTTTGAAGTATTACATATGATCTCATGTAGGATAATAAACTCTTAACCTCTAAAGAGACCACTTCAATATTCAAGTGAAGCCCAAAAGCATAGTAAAATTTATGACTTGTTCCTTTTGCGTTGTTTTGTTTTAGTTTTTCTATTATTTGCTCTACTATTTCAACTTCATCGATTTGTATTGGTGGAGTACCTATCTCGTATGGCACTATATCTTTTGAGAGATCTCCTATTATCTCTTCAACACTCTCAATACCCTCTTGATCTATCTCAATCCCAGTCGTTTTAAAAAACTCTTTTGCACTTTTTTTTAGCTTTTGTTTTGTAAGGAGTTCAAAGTCTAGTTCAAGTACAAATTCACCATATCGTGAATTTAGTTTGTAGTAATAGTTATTTACTTTATCTACTTTAAAAGCAAAGTCTTTTTTAAAAATATTGAGTGTTTTTTCTATGTCTATATTTGAAAACTCGATCTCAAAGCCAATGTGTCTTAATTCATCATTGTAGTTTTTTGTCAATTTAGGTTTTATAAACTCAGCCATATTCATTACCTTTTATCTTAAAGATATATACAATCTTAGCAAATTAAATATAAATCAGATAAATAACTATCAAATTACATTTTTTTACTACTAAAAACTACTCTTTTAGTATAGAATAAATTTATACTAATAAAACTACGGAGCATTATTATGAAAATTGGAGTATCGTCTTGTCTTTTAGGTGTAAAGTGTAGGTACGATGGAAGTACTTCTAAAGATAGTTTTATTTTTAATGATCTTTCAAATTATTTTGAGTTTTTAGGATATTGTCCTGAAGACCCTGTATTTGGAACTCCAAGAGATACCATAAGACTAGTTGAAGTTGACAAAGAGATACGTGTTCATATTGGTAAAAGTGCTGAAGATGTTACAGATAAGTTACGCGAGTCATCTTCTAAATTTGCTCAAAAAGCAAAAGATGATGATTTATGTGGGTTTATACTAAAGTCAAAGTCACCTACATGTGGATTAGAGCGTGTAAA